>Ga0316206_1000042_pt1 | contig 276327 bp, 274 predicted proteins | sample 6monthpyrite_MG_FD_204942 | JGI IMG/M metagenome (GOLD analysis project Ga0316206, IMG submission 204942) | Microbial mat bacterial communities from mineral coupon in-situ incubated in ocean water Damariscotta River, Maine, United States -... | ecosystem: Environmental > Aquatic > Marine >...
CCCTTCCAATCATCTTTACAATGTCAAAGAACATCCCAGGACCAAACCCGGAAAAAAAACCCCAAACACCACCATCGTCACCGTTTCAACCGATGACCTTGTTTGCGTCGGGAGCCGGTTTATAGGCTGGGCGATTGGGCCTGTCAAACCTAAATATGAATAAAAATTCAAAGCCCGGTTTTCTGCCGATTTTGGCGCCGGAATGCGGCCCGGAAGCGGCGGCAATTGCTCACGGGGAGCTGCTCGCCAGCAATAAAGTTATCGCGATGAAGAACATGGCCCGAATTATCATCGTATGCAGCCACCGATTCTCATCCGGTACCGGCCTGAAACTGGCAAAAAGCGAGAATCACCGGTTCGACTGGCCTACACCACCTCTATTGTTATAGGATTCGCATTCAATGATTCGAGTCCGTCGGGCGACATTACCCGGCGGCACTGTACTATATGGAGAAACGTTGGTCATGAATATGCCGCAGGAAATGCCCAAAAGAAGCAAAGCGCGGGGGCTGCTCATCGCTTTTGCTTTCCCATTGGCGTTGGGCGCTTGTGCCGGCGCCGGTACTCCGGTTACCGCCGGTGGCGGCGGCAAGAATGCGGACGGCGCACCGACCCAGGCCTCGTTTACCCGCTTCCCCGATCTACCGATGCCGGCCGGTGCCGACCTGCAAATGGACAAGACCCTGATTTTCGGCACCAACGACAGCTGGATCGGCAGGTTGGTGATCCATTCATCGCACAGCGCCAACGACATGTTTGATTTCTACAAACGCGAGATGACCGGTTTCGGCTGGCAGGAAATCACCTCGGTGCGCTCGAAATCCAGCGTCATGACGTACACCCGCGGACAACGGGTCGCGACCATCCAGCTGGAAGGCAGAACCCTGAGCGGCGCGTCCATCACCATTACGGTCTCGCCGCGCGGCGCAGAAGAGTTCCCGCCAGCGGCTCCGACAGCCCCGGCGTCATAGCCGCCACCAGGGCTATCTGCCCCGACTTAAGGCGGCGACCACACAGGGCTGAAGGATAAGCTTAATCACATCAACTGGCGGAACTTTCCGTCGCCAGTTCTCGCCGTCGGCCTTGTTCGGTCCAGCGCATTAACCCCAGAGCCATCATCCCCAAGAGGGAGAATCCTCCGACCAGAGGCAGTATCGTGCCGTCGAACGCCTGACCGATAAGAGTCCCGAGCGGCACGGATATGAGCGTGGACAACGAGCCGACGACGGCGGCGCCGACGCCGGCAATATGGCCAAGAGGTTCCATGGCGAGGGCATTCAAATTTCCGAACAAGAGCCCGAAGCACAGAAACACCGCAACAAAATAGATCATGTTCAGCCCCAGGTCCGGCGCCCCGCCCACAGACCTGGCATACAGAAAGTACGCCATCGACAAGGCCGTCAGGAGTCCCAGGGAATAGGAAGACAACAGCCGCATGCCGAATTTCATGACCAAACGCCCATTGATAACGGACGACACACCAATGGCCAGCGCCAGCACGGCGAAATAAAGCGGGAACAGATCGGTAATCCCGTATATAACGGCGAACATCTGCTGGGCCGAGGCCAGATAACCGATCAATGCGCCAAAGATCAATCCGGCAACCAGGGTATAGCCAAGAGCGACCCGATTGCGGCACGCCTCCTTGACACCGGACCAGATAACGGAAACGGAAAACTTTACACGGTGATCCGGCGGCAACGTTTCGGGCTGACGGATGGCGAACCACAGCCACGAGACGAAGGCCAGGAGCAGAAACACGACAAAAATCATCCGCCAATGCGACAGCCCGATGACGCCTTGCCCAATCGCCGGGGCCACCGCAGGCACAAGAATAAACACGCTCATGATGAACGACATAATACGCGCCATGTCACGACCTTCATATTGATCGCGCACCAACGCAACACAGACAATCCGCGGGCCGGCGGCCCCGACGCCCTGCAAGACGCGACCGACCAGCATGATCTCAAAACTCGTGGAAACAATGGACATGACGCAGCCGATGACGAAGATCACGTAACCGCCGTAGATGGCCGGTTTTCGCCCAATGCTGTCCGACAACGGCCCATAGATCAGCTGAGCCACACCCAAGCCCAAAAACAGCGCCGAGATAACCAGTTGCTGATCGTTACTGGCCGCAACGCCCAGGTCCGACCCAATATCCGGAAGCGCCGGCAGCATGGCGTCGGTGGAAAGTGCCACCAACGATATCATAATCGCCATAAGCGGCACGAACTCGCCGACCGAAATGGCTGGTTTGCATTGCGTATTCACTGATGCCTATTCCAGTCGCCACCCATTCCGCGTTTGATAACGATTGTTCAACCGGCATGCATAAGCGTCGGTTTACAGAATTGGCGGCGGCGTTTCAGTTTTGCGCAGATCGCCTGAGCCTGGCCCTTGTCGGCAAACGGTCCGGCCTTGAGCCGGTAGAAGATACCTTTGGCGCCGAGATCCACTTTCGATATATCAGACTGCAGTTTACCCAGTTCCGCCTTGTAGGCCCGCCGAAGTTGCGACCAGCCGCGTTCGGCATCCCGTTTCGAGCGATAGGATGCCAGATGTATTCCCGGCTGCGGCCCCACGGGTTTGGCCGGCATGGCGTTCTGTTCCGCCGGCGACCCGCTGTCCATGGATACTGCGGCAGGTTTTGGCGGCGGTGGCTGCATCGATTGCTCGATGGCGGCGCGTTCGCGGGCATACTCATCCGCCGTAATCAGGCGTTTCTCCTGCAAATGTTCAAGCCAGCGAACGTCGTCAGCGGCTTCCAGCAATCCTTGCGGCGGGCGACCGGGATTGGCGACGGAAACAGGGGCCGCGGGCATCAGGGCATCCAGGATCATTGAGCGTTCGGCCGTGTGCTGGGCAATGGTGATGGCCCGCAGTTCAAGCCCTCGCCCAATGGCGCGAAGGCGGCCGGAAATTTGTTCGGTACTCGGCACCGGGCGATCCAGGCCGGCAGCGGGCGGCGGTGAGGTCAAAGGCAACAAGGCGCCGATATTTGCCCGCCTGCGAACCCTGAATTCTTCCGGCGTGACAAGTCCCTGTGCACGTAACGCAATCAGGGTCTCGAATCGCGAAACAATGTTGGCGTTGGCTTCGGCGAAACGGCCCCCCCCCATTTCCTGTTCCGGCTGAGGCGCGGGCATGGTGCGTCCGGTCAGGGCGACGCCGGTCTCGGCGCCCGTCACCGGCCGCGCCATCGACGGTTTCTGCATGGCCGGTTCGGGCTGCACGCCCGTTTCCCGTCCCATGTCCGTCAAGACGCCGCCGCTTTCAATCAGCGCCAGATTAACGCTGGCAATTTCGGACACGGGCCGCGTCGACAAATCCTTCCAGATGACAAACTGTTGGTTCTGGTCCGGCCGGATCGCAAGGATCGCCTCGTACATCTGGCGCGCCTTGGTCAGTTGGCCATTATTCTGGTAGATCATGCCAAGCCCAAGCAAGGCATCGACATCTTGCGGGTTCTTTTTCAAGGCACTCTGGAACAGCCCTTCGGCGGCGATATAATTGCCCTTGGCAAGCTCACCCATGCCCAGTTCGGCCGTCGAATTTTCCGTCAGCGGGCCATTTGCCCAGAAGGATTTGTCTAAAATTTCCGGCTGCATGGCGCCGCAGGCGCTGAGCCCGGTGGCAACCACGAGCACAACTGCGATACTTTTTGTTCGCCGCATCAACTTGCTTGTCCCTTTTATCATCTCCCGGCGCACCAGCGCTTCGGCATTTCCCGCTTTGGTGACACATGGACTACGGTGTCCATGCTAACCGGATTCTCCCCTTTCGCACAAACCCTTGCGGGCGAATACGAATCCCGAGCATTCCAATTGGATCATATTAGATCCGAAAGTTTGCCAAATATTTAATGGAATCAGGGACTTTCCTGTCCCTGGCGGATCAGTTTCGATCACCCGAGATCAAAAGACATATCCGTGACGTCATCCAACGGGTTGGCGCAATAGGGCTCGGCTCGAACGAATCCGAGCGATTCATACAGCGCTTCGGCGGCGACAAGGCGGGCCAGAGTATCCAGCTTCATCACGCCATAGCCGCATTTCCGGACCTCGTCGATGACAGCGAGGGCAAGCCACCGTCCCAGCCCCCGCGCCGAAGCCAATATCATTGTCGCTCGGTTTAGTCATCAAACAGCACATTGACGCGGCGGTTGCGCTTCCCCTTGTTTTCGATCTTGCCGATGCGCACCCGGCCGATTTCGCCGGTCGAGCGAACATGGGTGCCACCGCACGGTTGCAGGTCTACACCGTCGACACTGATCAACCGCACCCGCCCCTGCCCCGTCGGTGGTTGCACAGACATCGTGCGGACCAATTCCGCCCGTTCCGCCATTTCCGCATCGCTGATCCAGTCGGACCCGATTGCCAGGTCGGCCGCGATCAACCGGTTCAGTTCGACGCCGATGGCATCCCGGTCCAGGTCGGTATCCTGTAAATCGAAGTCCAGCCTTCCCTTCACATCGCCGATTTGCCCGCCCGTCACGCCGCCTTCGATCACGCTGCACAATAGATGCAGGCAACTGTGCATGCGCATGAGACGATGACGGCGATCCCAATTGAGCACGGCGCTGACCGTGTCGCCGACCCGCGGCAGGGTCGCCCCTTCGGCAGGCACATGAAAATATGCATCGCTGTCACGGTCTTTGCGGGTATCAACGATATCGACACGCGTCCCGTCAGCCAGATCGAAATATCCGGTATCGCCGGGCTGACCGCCGCCGGTGGCGTAGAACACCGTGCGGTCCAATTCGATGCCACCCTCGCCGACGGCGGTAACGACGGCGTCGCATGATTGCAGATATGAATCCTCGCGGAACAGTACGTTGGTCATTTTTCCCTTTCCAATACCCGTGAAATCAGGTCCCGGTCGGCATTGCCGCCCGACATAATCAGCGCGACCCGTTTGCCCGCGAAGTCGTCCCGGCGCTGCAACAATCCAGCCAGTGGCACCGCACCGGCCCCTTCGGCCAGATTGTGAGTGTCCGTCAAATAATGGCCGATAGCGGCAAGGATGTCATCGTCGCTGACGGTGATAATATCGGCCGCACCTTTCAGGATAAGATCCAGCGCCGCTTCATCCGGTGAGCGACAGGCGACGCCGTCGGCAAGCGTATCGGCGGTTTCCGTCGTCACCACCCCGCCCTCGCGGAACGACAGGGCATAAGCCGGGGCATTTTCGGAGACAACGCCATAGATCCGGGTCTTCAGGCCAAGGGCATTGCGGGCGGCGATCAGCGAACAGATACCGGAGCCCATGCCGACGGCAACGAACACCGCATCCAGATCGGCGATGGCGCGGAACAGTTCCAGGCCATAACTGGCGACCCCCTCGACCAGCCATGGGTGGAACGAACGGATCATGTGATAGCCCTCGCTGAGCGCCAGTGTCGCGGCGTGTTCGGCGGCTGCCTGAAAATCATCACCGTGTTCGATCAGGTCAACGCCGAGCGCCCGCATGGCGTCGTTCTTTTCCGGGTTATTGCCATGGGGGACTAAAATCTTTGCCCGCATACCGACGATCCGGGCGGCGAAGCCGATGCTTTGGCCATGATTACCCCGCGTTGCCGAAATGACGCCGCTGACACAGGGCTGCTCCTGCTTCAGTCGCAACATGTAGTTGATACCGCCGCGCACCTTGAAGGCGCCGATGGGGGTGTGGTTTTCATGTTTCACCCAAACGTCGGCCCCGGTCCGCGTGGCCAGCAGCGGCCAGCGGTACTGTGGCGTTGGCGGCATATAACCGTGAACCCTTTCGGCCGCCTGATCGAGATCTTCCAACGTAAACGAGAAACTCATATGCTGATTGTCCCCTGCAAGTAAGGAATTGCGTTGCCCGATAGCATTACCCGGTCCCCTTGCAGTCCGCAATGGACAGTTCCGCCCCGCGCCGACAGTTGCCGGGCGACGAAGATATTTTTGCCCAGTTCCCCTGCCCAATAGGGCGCCAAAACACAGTGGGCCGACCCCGTCACGGGATCTTCGGAAATGCCTTCACCGGGAGCAAAAAACCTTGAAACGAAGTCATAGCCGCTTCCGGCATCCCCCGGCGCCGTGACGATCAGGCACCGGTGGCCGATGCCGTGGGAAATGAAATCCAAATTGGGGTCAAGGTCACGAACGGTCGCGGCACTATCGAGTCGGACCATCAAGTCACGGCCCGCCGAAAGCACTTCGATAACCGTCGCCCCCAGCGCTTCACCCAAACCGTTTGGAGTGGCGCACGGCACCCCCGGCGCAACAGGGAAATCCATAACCAATCGCCCGCCATCACGCCTCACCACCAAGTCGCCGCTTTTGGTCGAAAACGTCAGCGCCTCGGCGGCAGGTTCCAGATGAGTAAAGATCACATAAGCCGACGCCAGCGTCGCGTGACCGCACAGGTTCATTTCCGATTCGGGAGTGAACCAGCGCAAACCGTAGGCGCCATCCCCACCGACAAAAAACGCCGTTTCCGAAAGATTGTTTTCCAGCGCAATGGACTGCATGGTCTGGTCGTCCAGCCAAACAGGCAGCGGGCATACGGCCGCTGGGTTGCCGGTGAACGGTTCGTCGGCGAAGGCGTCTATCTGGTATAGTGGAAGGTCCATTTTCTCTTTCCTTATTAAGTCTCGAGCGCATCGTGGTGCCTAACGGTTAGATCAGCGAACCAGATATTCCAACGCCCTAAGCAACCGGTCAACATCATGGTCGTTTATGTGTAAATGCGGCGCGAACCTGAGCGCGCTGCCGCGCTGGCTGATGTAAATTTTCCGGCTTGCAAGGTCGGCGACCAGGTTCCCTTTGTAGTGTGCCGGCAAAGTGGCGCCAAACATGTGCGGACAGCGCTGCACATCTTGTGGCACCTGAAATCCAAGGTGCTGCAATTGGTCGACAATCCGGTTGTTGATCTGACCAAGGGAGGTTGAAATTTCAGCGACACCCCAATCCCTGATTTGTTTCAGTGCCGCGATGGCCCCGGGAAGGATGGTCGCGGTACATTTCTCGCCGACATCAAACTTTCGCGCGCCCGCCATGTAAACGTCGGAATAGTTCGCCAGATCGGCAAAATTATTGGCGTTCTCCCTGGCCAGCCATGTTTCCTCCAGCGGGCGGGCATCACGCCATTTCCCGGACACATAAAGCACACCGAACCCATACGGACTCAACAACCACTTGTAGCCGGCCGCGATTAGAAAATCCGGCTGTACGTCTTCGATGGAAAGCGGCATTGCGCCGAGTGTCTGCGTCGCATCGACCACCAGCACCGCCCCGCTATCACGGCACGCCTGAGCAACGGGTTGTAAATCGATATAGGCGCCGTTCGTCCAATGGCAGGATGAGATCGCAACGACGGTTGCGCCATCACCCATTTTGTCGAGAATTGCCCGCGTCCAGTTGCCGTCTTCAGGCGTCGGCACCGTCACGATTTCAGCCCCTGTTTCGCCTGCCGTCCGCCGCCACGGCAGGACATTGCTGGGAAACTCTTCGGCAATAAGCAGGATTTTGTCGCCCGCCCGCAGGTGCGGTTCTATGGCGCGGGCCGCCGTGCTTATGCCGTAACTGGCCGCCGGGATTACGGCAAACCCGCCGGCATCGCCGCCAAATATGTGCGAACACAGGACCCGAATAGATTCGGCGTCGTCAAAAAAACTGCCCGGAGTGCGTTGCCACGGAAGGCCTTTGGCCCGTGCACCACCGACAAGCCGTGCCGTCGATTCAACCAATTGCGGTGAATTTGACGCACAATTGAAGTACGCAACGTCGGCGGGCACATCGAACAAGTGCCGCTGAGAATTCAATAATCCCATCGTCTACCCCTTTCTGGCGATAGCAATTCCGGCAATGATAACCACCGCCGACACCACAATCGCGATGCTTAGCCGTTCGCCGAAGACGATCACCGCCAGGGTCAGGCTGATCACCGGCATGGCGAACTGCAGCGGCGCCATGCGAACGATGCCGCCCTTCCCCAAGGCCCAGTACCAGGCGATGAAAGCGATGATGGAACTGATGATCGCCATGTAAAGTATTGCACTGACATTGACCGCCGAAACGGAGCCCCAATCGGTCGCCCCCACGTAAACGTAGAGCAACGGTGCCATGACGACTCCGGCGAACCCCAGCCCCCAGAATGCGGAACTTCGGCTGCCGATGGAAAGTCCCAGTCGGGTACCGGTGACGTAGCCAAGGCCCGACGATGCCGATGATGCCAGACACAACAGATCACCCACCAGCGTCGCATCACCGCCCGTTTCATCCCTGAACCCGATCAGCAGGCCAACGCCGACAAAAGCGACGGCGACGCCCAGTCCCCAGATAGGGGATGGCAGTCGTTTCTCGGCAACGGCGCCGAACAGACCGGTAAAGATCGGAATTCCGGCATTGATCAATGAGGCGTGCGACACCGATGTCTGTTTGATGCCAAGGCTGAACAGCAATGGAAAACCGATAAAGACCCCCGTCGACGAAACGATTAACAGGCACCATTGTCGGGCTCCCGTGGGCAGCGGCATACCGAAATAAACCGCCAGCGGAACCGCAATCATCGCCGCCAGTACGGTTCGCAGGACACCGGCCGTGATCGGGTCTATGCCGTCGACGGCCAGTTGCGTCGCCGCCGGCGTCGCCCCCCAAATCAAAACGCTCAGTGCCGCCGCGCCATAGGCGGCGGGCAAGCCGGCGCCGACCGGAGCAGGTCTCAGGACGGCTGCGCGGAGTGCGGCTATCATGCTTATGCACGCCAGAAAGGTTTGCGGCACTCGGCCGCAACGTCGGCCCGACGAAGGCCTGTATCCTTCAGCATGCTGTTCGTCATAAAGCGCAAATGATCGCGCTCGCGAACGCGGCGCTGCCAGGTCACGGGAACATTGAGAAGGATCATAAAATCGTCAGCGAACATACGGGCTCCGGATTTCAGCCACTCGCCCCAAGTGAGCGAACCGCCGAATTGCCGTTCAGTCGCGCCTATTGTACCGATACATTGTCCCCTTATCATGGCAGATAACCTCACAAGTTCGCGTTATTGTCATAATTGTTTCTTATATTGACTCAAATACTTCCGTCAATGTAATCATTGTCACCATGACAATATCAATGGAAAGCATCGCCGCCAGTGGCGGCCCCAAGTATCTGGCTATTGCCGAGGTTATCGCCCGCGATATCCGTTCGGGCAGTATTAAATCGGGCGAGCGCCTGCCGACCCACCGTGACCTGGCCTATCGACTGGGTGTAACCGTCGGCACGGTCAGCCGCGCCTATGCCGAAATTGGCCGCCGTGGCTTGACCAGCGGCGAAGTCGGGCGCGGCACGTATGTCAGTCCCGGGCGCACTGAAACGGCGGTGTTCGACATTCGCCGTGTTCCCGACCCCAACGACACGTCTGGCCTGATAGACCTGAGTATGAACCGGCCGACCACCGGCCGCGCCGGAGAATACATGGCCCGCACACTTGCCGACATATCGGCTTCCAACGGACTTTCCGTCCTGAGCGAATACCAACCGGCCTGTGGCATGCCCAATCATCGCGAGGCCGGGGCGAAGCTGTTGCAGACCATCGGTCTTGATGCATCCGCCGAAGACATCATCATGACCAATGGCGCCCAGCATGCCATGGCGGCCCTGTTCATGAGCCTGACCAACGCCGGTGATTTGGTGCTAACGGAAAAGCTGACCTATCCGACGGTAAAGGCCTTGGCCCGGTCTATGAACCTGCGCCTGCAAGGGCTGGAAATGGACGAACAGGGATTATTACCCGACGCCTTCGAGGCAGCCTGCAAAACCGGTACCGCCAAAGCGCTGTACACCATGCCGACCCTGCACAACCCAACCAACGCTCTTCAGGGCGAACAACGCCGCCGCGACATCGCCGCCATCGGTGAACACTACGGCGTCGCCATCATCGAAGACGACGTCTATGGCTTTTTGCCCAGCGAACGGCCACCGCCGCTGATAAACTTCGCCCCGGAACAAGGATACTTCCTGACCAGCACCGCCAAGAGCATCGCCCCCGGCCTGCGCATCGGCTATGCCGTCGGGCCATCCCGCACGGCGGCTAAAATCAGCCATGCGGTGCAGATCACCGGCTGGATGACGCCGCCGCTGATGGGCGAGTTAACGAGTCGCTGGATCAACGACGGCACCGCCACCGAACTGATCAGATGGCATCGCGAGAACGCCCTGTTCAGGAATGCCCTGGCCAGAAAAATTTTCGACGGGCTGGTTTTTTCCACTCACCGCGAAAGCTGCCACCTGTGGCTGACCCTGCCGAATGACCTGGCGGTCGAAGAGTTGACGCGGGCTTGTTCGCAAAAGGGCATTGCCGTCTCGCTGCCGGATTCCTTCGCACTGGCCGGCGATCCCGTCCCGAACGCTGTACGCGTCTGCCTTGGTGGCACCAATACCATCGGCACATTGGAACGAGGCCTGAAAATTCTACGCGACATAATCGATCACCCACCAGTGCCCGACCTGTCGCAGTTCTAGAACTTGCCGACCGTATGGCCATGATTGAGCGGGCCATGGCCGCGACCGAAACCGGGGGCGGTACGGATCGCTTCCTGTACGTACCTCCGCGCCCGCGCAACCGCATCACGAACGCCCAGGCCTTGCGCCAGTCCGGTCGCAATGGCCGACGCCGTCGTGCAGCCGGTACCATGGGTATGGCGGGTCTCAATGCGCGGCGAAGAAAACGTTTCGATCAGTTCGCCCCCTTCGAATAACAGATCGGTAACGGTTTGGGCGCTCGCCGCATCGGTCATGTGCCCCCCCTTCATCAGCACCGCGCCGGCGCCCATGTGCAACAGGATTTTGGCCGCCCGTTCCGCCGCGGCCACACCATCGATTGCGATACCGCTCAGCGCCTCGGCCTCTGGCACGTTGGGGGTCAACAGGCGGGCCATCGGCACCAGTCTGGATTTAAGAGTCGCCACGGCTTCCCGTTGCAAAAGGGCCGCGCCGCCCTTGGCCACCATCACCGGATCGACCACCAGGGCGACCTTGCTATCGGCCAACACGTCGCAAACCGTGTTGATGACACCGGGCGAATGCAACATGCCGGTCTTGATAACATCGGCGCCGATATCGTCCAGCACCACGGTCATCTGACGGGCAATAAAGTCGGTCGGAACGTCGTGGATAGCGGCGACGCCTTCGGTGTTTTGTGCCGTCAACGCGGTCAAGGCTGTCATGGCGTAGCCGCCAAGGGCCGTTACTGTCTTGATATCGGCCTGGATGCCGGCGCCGCCGCCGGAATCCGAGCCGGCAATGATAAGAACGCGTCCCTTCATCGTTATTCCGCCGCCTGTTCGACGGCGCTGATGATGTCGCCGACAACGGCCTCGATCAGGCCCGCGTCATCGCCTTCGGCCATCACCCGGATCAAGGGTTCGGTGCCGGACTTGCGGATCAGCAACCGGCCCTTGCCCGTCAGGCGTTGTTCGCCCTCGGCAATCGCCTGCATCACAATTTTGTCGTCCAGCGGCTGACCGCCGCCATATGAAACGTTGCGAAGCACCTGCGGCAAAGGCTCGAACGGACGGCAGGACAGACTGGCCGGCAATCCTTTTTCGACCACCACGGCCAACACCTGCAGCGCGGCAACAAGGCCATCACCGGTGCTGCCGTAATCGGCCAGCACGATGTGGCCCGACTGTTCGCCGCCAACATTAAAGTCATTCCCATACATATGTTCGACGACATATCGGTCGCCAACCCGGGTCCGGGTCAGGGTCAGGTCCTGGCTTTCAAGATAGTGTTCCAGGCCCAGGTTCGACATCACGGTGGCAACCAGGCCGCCGCCCCGCAGTCGCCCGTCGGCGGCCCACTTGGTTGCGATCAACGCCATCAGTTGATCGCCATCGATCAACGCGCCGTTCTCATCGACGACCTGCAACCGGTCGGCGTCGCCATCAAGGGCGATACCGATATCGGCACCGTGTGCGACAACCGTTTGGGCCAGTGTTTCAGGATACGTCGAGCCGCACCCCTTGTTGATGTTGTAGCCATCGGGTTCAACGCCAATCGGTACGACCTCCGCCCCCAATTCCCACAGGACTTCGGGCGCGACGTTGTAGGCGGCACCATTGGCGCAATCGACAACGATCTTCAAACCGTCGAGCGACATCCCCTTGGGAAAGGTCTGTTTGACATGTTCGGTATAGCGGCCTTGCGCGTCGTCGAGCCGCTTGGCTCGACCAAGGCGCGCGGGTTCGGCCAGGTCGGTGCTCATATCGCCATCGATACGCGCCTCGATTTCCGCCTCGACGGCATCGGACAGTTTGAAACCGTCGGGACCGAACAGCTTGATGCCGTTATCCTGAAATGGATTGTGCGAGGCCGAAATCATGACGCCGAGATCGGCCCGTAGTGAGCGTGTCAGCATGGCCACCGCCGGCGTCGGCATCGGCCCGACCAGAAACACGTCCATCCCCATGGAGATGAATCCCGCCGTCAGCGCCGGTTCGATCATGTAGCCCGACAATCGCGTATCCTTGCCGATAACGACCCGGTGACGATGAGTGCCCCGGGTAAACTGCGCCGCCGCCGCCATGCCGACCCTAAGCGCCATTTCCGCCGTCATAACGCCTTGGTTGGCGGTGCCGCGAATGCCATCGGTGCCGAACAGTTTTCTGACCATGACCTACCCCCACATTAAACAACCGGTTGCGATTTTTAAGCCAGTTCAGACCGCAAGGGAATTAACTTATTGTTTCGCTTTCTTACAGGACCGGCGACGCATTCCCGATCGCCGTCCAGACATCCACCGCCTGCCGGGTTTGCGCGACATCGTGAACACGCAGGATTGAAGCGCCCCTTGCCACCCCGGCCAGCGCCCCGGCCAGGGACCCGCCAAGGCGGTCTTTCGCGCTTGTTCCGCCACGGTCGCCCGACACGCGGGCGATAAAGCTTTTCCGGGACACACCCAGCACCAATGGGCAGCCAAGGTCGGAAAACTCCGCCAAACGACTCAGGATTTCCAGATTATGGCCAAGGTCCTTACCAAATCCTATGCCCGGATCGACGGCAATACGATCTCGCTCAATACCGGCATTGACGCAAGCCGCAATGCGGTCGGCCAGATACCGGCGAACATCCAGCGGCGCGTCGTTATAAGCGGGCGCCTCCTGCATCGTGCCGGGCTCGCCCAGCATATGCATCAGGATCACCGACGCCCCGCTGGCTGCCGCGACATCCAGTGATGCCTCGCCTTCAAGCGCCGTGACATCATTGATAATTTTAGCCCCGGCCTGCGTCGCCGCGGCCATAACGGCGCCGTTGCGGGTATCGATCGACAACGTAAAGCCGTCATCGGCCAATGCCGTGATCACCGGAATGACCCGGGCCAGTTCGTCGTCGATGGGAACAGGTCTGGCCCCGGGCCGGGTCGACTCACCGCCGATATCAAGGATATCCGCCCCGTCGGCTATTAACTTCCGGCCAAGGGCGACGGCACGCGCGGTATCGGGCGTGTCGCCACCATCGGAGAAACTGTCCGGCGTGACGTTGACAATCCCCATGATCAACGCTCGGTCGACCGCCAACCCGGCGAAGGGTCGACTCAACTGCCCGGTTGGGGTTCCGCCCCGCCCAGACCACCGCTTGGTTTTTTGCTGCCACTGCTGGGAACGGACGACCTGTGACCATCGTCCTTGGATGAATCATCGCTACTATCAGGGCGGCTAATGGTATCCCCCTTGGCCAGGGTCCTGACTTCCTCTCCCGACAGGGTCTCATATTCAAGCAGCGCCTTGCTGACGGCATCGAGCTCGTCCCGGTGTTCCGTCATGATCTTCCATGCCGTCTTTTCGCCTTCGTCGATCAATTGACGTATTTCGGCATCGATCATTTGCGCCGTCGCATCCGATACGTTCTTGTGTTGGGTGACCGACCGACCGAGGAATATTTCCTCTTCATTTTCCGTATACCGCAGCGGCCCCAACTTGTCACTGAAGCCATATTCGGTAACCATGCGCCGGGCGAGGTCAGTCGCCTGCTGGATGTCATTGCCGGCCCCGGTGTTCAGATGTTCCTTGCCGTAAACGGCCTGTTCGGCAACCCGACCGCCGAACATGATCGCCAACCGCGCGACGCACCATATCTTCGAATAACTCAACATGTCCCGTTCAGGCAGCGACATGGTGACGCCAAGGGCGCGACCGCGCGGAATGATCGTGACTTTGTGAAGCGGGTCCGCCTCTGGCATATGAATGGTGACAATGGCGTGTCCGGCCTCGTGGACCGCCGTCGCCGCCTTTTCCTTTTCGGTCATCACCATCGAACGGCGTTCGGCGCCCATCATCACCTTGTCCTTGGCTGCTTCGAAATCGGCCATTGTGACAAGACGCTTGGACGTTCGCGCCGCCATCAGGGCGGCCTCGTTGATCAGGTTGGCGAGGTCAGCGCCGGAAAAGCCGGGCGTGCCGCGGGCGATGACGCGGGCATCCACATCGGGAGCCAAGGGCACTTTACGCATATGAACCTTGAGAATCTTCTCGCGGCCAAGAATATCCGGATTGGGGACAACGACCTGACGGTCGAAACGACCGGGACGCAACAGCGCCGGGTCCAGCACATCCGGCCGGTTGGTTGCGGCGACCAGAATGACGCCTTCGGTCGATTCAAAGCCATCCATTTCCACCAGCAACTGGTTCAATGTCTGTTCACGTTCGTCGTTGCCACCGCCAAGACCGGCGCCGCGATGGCGGCCGACGGCATCCAGTTCATCGATAAAGATGATGCAGGGAGCGTTCTTCTTGCCCTGTTCGAACATATCGCGCACACGCGATGCGCCGACACCGACGAACATTTCAACGAAGTCGGAACCGGAAATGGTGAAGAACGGCACATTCGCCTCCCCGGCAATGGCCCGAGCCAACAGCGTTTTACCGGTCCCCGGAGGCCCGACCAGCAAACAGCCCTTGGGAATTTTACCACCGAGACGCTGGAATTTCTGAGGATCTTTCAGGAAATCGACAACTTCTTCGACTTCCTGTTTCGCTTCATCGACGCCGGCGACATCGTCAAAGGTAACCCTGCCTGCGGTTTCCGTCAGAAGGCGGGCCTTCGATTTACCGAAGCCCATGGCCTTGCCGCTGCCACCCTGCATTTGTCGCATGAAGAATATCCAGACGCCGATCAGCAGCAGCATCGGGAACCAGGAAATCAGCACACCCCACAGGGTCGGCGATCCGTCATCGGTCGGTCGGGCGCTGATCCGGACACCCTGGGCCGTCAGCTTCGCGATCAAGCCGGGGTCTTTCGGCGCGTACGTCACAAAATTACGGCCATCGCGATAATGTCCGGAAATGTTATCGCCCTGAATAACAACGTCCCGCACTTCGCCGCTTTCAACCGACGTCAGGAAGTCGGAAAACGCCAGGTTATTCTGAGGCCCCTGCTGCGTCGATGTTCCCTGAAACATATTGAACAAGGCAAACACCAACAGCGCGATGATGACCCAAAGAGCCAGATTCCTGTTGAAATTCAAGTTCGATTCCTTCCTCTAATTAGTAGACCTCGGCGCCAAAGGCACATGCCGACGATGCATTCCTTACGATCATCGGCAAAAAACAAGGCACGACGTGTATCATGAATTAGATAAGCCCGTAAATTCATTCCGCAATAGCCCAACCAGAGCAAATCCGGCCCCGGACAGGCTTTGTGACGGGGAAAATGCCGCCCGATCGATTCCGCACCCCCTGCGGGCCCACCCAGGACGGGTGTAATTCAAGGATGGAACCTGCACCGGACCGGCGTCATCGAACACCGCCGGGAGAGACCACAATACCGCTTTCGGAAATGCGTCCGGTAACGGTCCGACATCGCCGAAACGGATGTCACCGAGACCGGTATGCCCGAGGGGAGCAATAGACAATCCATTGATATCATTGAAAAACTTTCCCTCACGTTGCCCCCTTACGGGGTGAATCAGGCGAAGATCGAAGCGGCGGTCCCAATACAGACTGCCCCTCAGCGGCAACGCCTGGGGCGCCGGCAAGTCTCGTATTTCACGCCACACATGAAACGTCCCCGCGGCTTTCGGAGTCCTGCCGGGGGTCACCCGGCATCGCGCCAACGTACCACCTTTCCAACCGTCCGGCGCAAACAAGTGGGCCTTCATTCTTTCGTGAAGATTTTCAAGTTTCCGCCGCGCCACCGGATAAACGCCGCCGCCGGCGCACATCAAAGCCCGCAACAGCGCCCGCAACGAGATTTCCTCCGGAGCGTCGAACAAGGCCCGCCCGTCAAGCCGAATGTACCCGGCGGGATGAACGAAGGCGCAACGCCCCAACAGGGCCGACGTGGTTGACTCCAGCGCCACCCGGGCACGCGCCATGGCCGCCGCCGACGTCGCCAACGCCGCCACCGACACGCCTGCCGCCGCCAACCCCGGCAGGGACTGCCGGATACGGATACGGGCGAAAGCCGGGTTGTCGTTCGAGGGGTCTTCGATCCACTCCTGCCCCGCCGCCCGCAGAATGGCGCGCAGCCTTTCCTTCGGCATTTGCAGCAGTGGCCGGAGCAGACGCATGCCGTCCGTTTCCAATATTGCAGGCATTGCCGCCAATCCATCGATACCGCTTGATCTGCCCAGCCGCAACAGGAAGGTCTCGGCCTGATCCTCCAGATGATGCGCCGTCACAAGATGCAAAATGCCCGCCTCGCGACAAGCTTTCGCCATCAGCCGGTAGCGCGCGGTTCGCGCCGCCGCCTGCACACCGGCCGCTGGCTTTTTTCCACACCAGTTCAGAATATGATGATCGATGCCACGGCCGGCCAGCCAGCCGGCGACCTGCTGTGCTTCTCCAGCAGATTCCGGGCGCAGCCCGTGATCGACCGTCAAGGCCGTAACCCGCCCGCCACGAGCCCGGGCCCAGCGATCCGCCAACAGGGCCAAGGCCATGCTATCGGCGCCGCCGGAAATGCCCAGCGCAACGTGGGGCGAGGCTTCGAACGGACCAAGGTGCGCCATGCAACGGGCAAAGTCGGTGGCGTCAGGCGGGTTGATGTCCATCGCGGACCTTACGTGCAGCCGTTTTTCTGCCGCTCGGCCTTGACTTTATCGAGAATGACCGGCGATGCCTTCGGAAAGTCTGTTTCCAACTTGCTGAAACTGGCGCAGGCCTGAGCTTTCTTGCCTAGATTGCCAAGCGACATGCCCAGTTTCAAGAGGGTGTCAGGAGCCTTCGCACCCGTGCTGTCGTGCTGGTAAGCCGCAAGAAAAACTTCCGCCGCCTTGACGTACTGGCCGCGCACATAATGCGTCTCGCCCAACCAGTAGCGCGCATTGCCGCTCAACGGATCGTCGGCGTAAAGGGCGATGAATTCGGAGAACGCCGCCTCTGCCCGGTCATATTCAGCCTGGCGCAACAAGGAAAACGCGTACTTGTAGCGTTCCTTGGGCCCACCGGCAGGCAATACCGAAGCCGACGGCGACTGGGGTTGCGCCGGGGCCGGTTGTGCGGACACGGCGGCCGGCTTCCCGTCGGCACCCGCGGCGGGTGGCAACGCACTGAGGTCCGACCCCGTCAATGTTCCCAGAACGCCGGGTCCGGATGCTCGAGGCACGTCTTTTTGCACAGCCGCCGGCGATGTCGCAGCGTTCATCTGCGGCACTGAGTTCCGCTGTGAGGACGCCTCACCGGCGCGCCTCCCTTCGATGGCACTAAGCCGGTAGTCAACATCGGCGACCAGTTTTTCCAGCCGTTGACTGATTTGCTGCAACTGGAACGTCAAGGTTTCGATTTTTCCCGTACCGTCACGCAGTTCCGTTTCCAGTTCGGCCATCCTGGCATCGATCCGAGCGATACCGGCGGCGGCGGGAATGGCAGTTTCCGGTGTTCCCGAAACCAGGCCCGGCGCTGCCCCGCCGGCCGCTTGCGGTCCTCGGGAAATCTGAATGTTAAGAGTGCGAATATCACGTTCCAACCTTTGCAACCGGTCGAGCACCGGCTTCAGGTCGCCGCTCTGCGCCATCGCCCGAAACGACGCCCCACTCAATAAAATCAAGCCAAGCATACCGGCGGCCAGGAACGTCCGGATTCCGTTGCCGCCACTTCTTTTCGTCACTGTTTTGATCATCGCCGTATTTTTCTCTACTGCCCACCCAATTTGCGAACGTCACTCTAATTTAGATTTCGGGCGAAATTAGGGCCAAAAAAAATAGGGCGCCGGCCAATATGGCAAGCGCCCCACTTAACGTATGTCCGGGTTCGGCGCCGATTAGCTGGCGGCACCACGAACCACGGTAACTGCCCTGCGGTTCTGAGCCCAGGCAGCTTCGTTGGAGCCAAGGGCAACCGGACGTTCCTTGCCATAAGAAATGACCCGCATGCGACTTGCGGGCACACCCAGGGCAACCAGATAGTCCTTGGTCGAGTTGGCCCGGCGTTCGCCGAGCGCCAAGTTGTATTCGCGAGTACCGCGTTCGTCACAATGACCTTCGATGGTAATCGTAAGCTGCGGATATTTTTTCAACCATACGGCCTGCTTTTCCAAAATACGGCGAGCATCCGATTTCAGGTTGTATTTATCAAAATCAAAAAAGACACGGTCGCCGACGTTAACCACCAGGTCTTCCTGGGTGCCCATCATCGTACCAACGTCTTTCTTTTTCACCACTTCGGACGGAGACGGATAAGTCGCCGTCGCGTTGACGCCCCCGGCACCCCCGGCAGAAGCACTTTCCTTAGGCGCGGTTTCACACGCAGCAACCAACAGAACCGCCGCAAAAAGGCTTAAAATCTTGAAACTCATACTAAGTTCTCCCTTGCCGGAGTTTTTTGTTCATAACGTCACCGCCCGACTGCACACGGTACCATCGTCAGCAGCGTTCAAATCAATATTTGACACACTAACTCTTTGTCTTAAAGAGTAAAATCAGCAATTCCAAGGTTTTTTTTCATATCCTTGGTTGCAACGCACAAATATTACGATGAGGCAATCAGGGAATCAAGGGTGACCAGGCCGGATCGGAGGCGTCAATCGGCGTGATAACTTCCCTCTCGTTCTGGCCGGTCAGGTCGATGGAATACAGGCGCGATCGACCGCCGCTGCCGTCATTATTCGACGGTTGCTGCCGGAAAAACATCAAAACCCGGCCATTCGGCGCCCAGGTCGGACCCTCGACCAGAAAGTCCTCGGCCAGCAATCTCTCACCGCTGCCATCGGGGCGCATGACGCCGATAAAGAATCGTCCGCCGGTAAACTTGGTAAAGGCGATCAAATCCCCTCGCGGCGACCATACCGGTGTCGCATACCGCCCTGTGCCGTGACTGATTCGCCGGACGTTCCGACCATCGGCATCCATTACATACAGTTGCTGATTGCCGCCCCGGTCGGAGTTAAACGTGATCTGGGTGCCGTCCGGCGCATAACTGGGCGAGGTGTCGATGCCCGAATTATTGGTCAGCCGTTTTACCACCCGCGTCCGCAGGTCCATCGTGTAAATTTCAGAATTGCCATTCTTGGCCATGGTCATAATGACCTTTTTACCGTCGGGCGAAAAGCGGGGGGCGAAGGTCATGCCGGGGAAATCCCCGAGAATTTCCTGCTTGCCGGTATCGATATCGAAAATATAAACCCTGGGCTTATTGCCGTAGTAGGAAAGGTAGGTAATTTCCTGCAATCTGGGTGAAAAGCGGGGGGTCAGCACCAGGGAACTGCCGTCCGTCAGAAACTGATGATTTTGGCCGTCCTGATCCATGATCGCCAGCCGTTTGATGCGGGCGTTCTTGGGGCCTGTTTCGGCGATGTAGACTATGCGGGTGTCGAAATAGCCGCTTTCGCCGGTGATTCGCTTGTAGATGGCATCGGCGACAATGTGGCCGATGCGACGCCAATTACCGGGCACGGTGAAATAAGCCAGGCCGACCATCTGCTTTTCGGCGAACACGTCCCACAGCCGGAATTCGACCCGCAGGCGACCGTCGGCGACAATTTCCGTCCGCCCCTGCACCAGCGCCTGGGCGTTGATGACCCGCCAGTCGCCAAACCGGGGCAAGGCTGCGAGCGCCGGTTCCTTTTGAATGAAGGCGCGTTCGTCAAGCGGCCTGAACAGGCCGGAACGTTCCAGATCGGCGGAAACCACCCCGGCGATGCCCCGACCATATTCCTTGGCCTGCCGCGTGTTCCCCTGAAAATTGGTGATTGCGATCGGGGTCGCCTCAACCGTACCGCGAGTGATATCGATACGCAGTTCCGCGGCGGCCGGTGACAAAGAAAAGATCAGCAAAGCCGTAACAAGGAACGGGATCACGGCACTCCGCGTTCGCACGGCGCATTCCCTAATGGGCGATTTCATATAAACCGTCATCCTCCGAACATCTCCTTGGGATTAAATATCAATGTCATTGTCCTCCAACGATCAAATTTCTCACGCGGCAACTTGAACGGTTGGCAGCGCCTGTTCAGGACCGCCCGCAGGGCACTTTCAGCCATGGTTCGCAGAAACGGATCGGCGTCCAGGCCTTTATTGTTGATTCGAGCATCCCGCACGGTACCGTCGGGATTCATATTTACGGCGATTTCAATGTTCATGTTTTCGGCCCCCTTGGCTCCGGCGGGCAGGCTCCAGCACTGACCAATCTGCTGACGGACCAAATCTATCTCGCTGATCGACAGCGGCCGCGAAGCATCAAAGTTGCGCCTTTTCGACACCAGGGCCTTGGCGATCAGATCATCGAACGATTCCTTTGGCTTTTCCTCCACCTTCGGCTGACTCTTCAGCTGCTCGACCGTCTTGAGGACCGATGCGAATGCATCTTCCGGTTTCGGCGGCTTCGGTTTCTTCTTCGGACGCGCCTCGCTCAACGCCTTCGGTGCCCGCAATTTTTCGACGAGCTTTGGTTTGGGCTTCGGCTTCGGCTTCGGCTCCGGCTTTGGCTTGATTTTTGCCTTGATCTTGGGTTCCGGCGGGGGTGGCACGACGGCGACTTCCGGCTCGGTTTTTGGTGCCGGCGGCGGTGGTGGCGGTGGGGCGGGTTCAGCTTTACTTTTCTTTACCGGCGGCGCCTTCTTCGGTTCCGGCTCCGGCTTCACCGCTGGCGTCTTTTTTTCCGGGGTCGGCGCATTGGTCACATCCGCGACCATTACGACGTCGACCGTGATCGGCGTTTCCATCATGACGTCGTGGCGCAGCGCAGGCAGCCCAAAGTAGCCGATAACGAACACCAGCACATGCAACAGGACTGAAACACCGAGGCCGTTCCGCATGGGGCTATTTCGTCCCCTTCTTTTTCGATGACCGTGACAGGCGTTCGGTGACCAGCGCCACCTTACGGAAACCGGCGGCGTTGATCGTTCCCATTACCTGCATGACCCGACCGTAATCAATGCTTTTATCGCCGCGTACGAAAATCCGCACATCCGGGTTATTGCCGGTGATCGCCAGCAACCTGGGCACCAGCCCGTCGAGTTTTATTTCCGTATCCTGCAGAAAAATGTCGCCTTTGGCATTGATCGAAACGGCCAACGGCTCATCCTCGCCGGCAATGGCGGACGCCCTGGTTTTCGGCAGGTCGACGCTCACCCCGACCGTCAGCAACGGTGCGGTAACCATGAAGATAACCAGCAACACAAGCATCACATCGACCATCGGCGTGACATTGATTTCGCTCATCGGGCGGCGCCGATTGCGCTCGCCCAACGCCGGACGGCCGGAATTGCGGTGCATCAAAGAGGCCATGACTATTGCGCTTCCTGGTGACTGCGTTCGTCCAACTGGCGCGACAGGATGGCGGAAAATTCACCCGCAAAACTATCGAGCCGCCCGACGTAACGATCAAGATCGCGACTCAGTTTGTTATAAGCAACCACCGCCGGAATAGCCGCCAGCAGGCCCAGCGCCGTGGCGAACAAAGCTTCGGCGATGCCCGGCGCAACGACCGCCAGAGACGTATTTTTAGAAAGGGCAATCGACTGGAAACTGTTCATGATTCCCCACACGGTGCCGAACAGGCCGACAAACGGCGCCGTCGACCCCGTCGTCGCGAGGAACGTCATAAACCGTTCGACGTAGTTCATTTCCCGCATCAGGGTGATCTGCATGACCCGTTCGATCCGGTCATTGAGGCCGACGCGGGTGACATGATCGCGGCTGCCGCCCCGGTCTGGAGAACGTTTCCATTCCCGCATGGCCGCGATAAAAACCGCCGTCATCGGATCGGACGGTTTCGATCCGGTGCGATTATAGAGATCATCCAGAGAAATCCCCGACCAGAAGGATTGTTCGAACGTGTCGGCCCCGGCGTTGAGCTTGCGCAGGCTGATAACTTTCTCGAAAATAATCGCCCAGCACCAGATGGAGGCCAACAAAAGCAGAATTATCACCCCCTTGACGATCAGGTCGGCACGTAAAAACAGTGCCCATACCGAGAAATCCATATCGGCCACAGAACCGCCGAGCGTAACCGCATCAATGACTGAATTTTCCATCGTTTACTCTTCTGTTGTAACCAAATTATTAAGTTTCGCCCTGAGCCCCATCGGCATCCGCGCGGTCTTGCCGTTATCGCCATAGCAAGCGATCAGGATCGTGATCCGGACCAGTTCTTCGGCCCCGCGCATGACCCGCTGCTCGCCCTCCATGGAAGCGCCGCCGACTTTCGTCACCCGGGTATGAACGTCGATCAGATCATCCAGCTTGGCCGGGCCGAAGTAGTCGACAGTGCAGCTTCGAACAACCAACTGGACACCATGATCGGCGATCAGGTTTTTACTTTCGACGCCGATGTCGCGCATCAGTTCGCTGCGCCCCCGTTCGGCGAATTTCAAATAGTTGGCGTAATAAACGATACCGGCGGCATCGGTATCCTCGTAGTAAACCCGCAGAGGCAGGACGTGCGGAGCGTCGGTACCCTTACTCATCAACGGCCTCCGCCACCAGTTCCAGCTGCGCCGCACGGGCCGGCGGGACTAGGCCTAAATGACCATAGGCCTGGGACGTCAAGGCCCGGCCGCGCGGTGTGCGCATCAGCAAGCCCTGTTGAATCAAGTACGGTTCGATCACCTCTTCGATGGTATCGCGCTGTTCGGATAGCGCCGCGGCCATCGTTTCGACCCCGACCGGACCGCCACCATAATTTTCGGCGATACAGGTCAGATAACGGCGATCCATGGCATCAAGCCCGGCGCCATCGACTTCCAGCCGGTTCAGGGCTGCGTCGGCGATGGCGGCATCGACCTTGCCCGCACCATCGACGAGTGCGAAATCCCGAACCCGACGCAACAGGCGGCCGGCGACACGCGGCGTGCCGCGCGCCCGTCTGGCGATTTCCGTGGCCCCGTCCGGAGTGATTTCCAGACCCAGCAACCGGGCGCCGCGACTGACGATACTTTGCAGTTCGGCGGTTTCATAAAACACGACCCGCAACGGAATGCCGAACCGTTCGCGCAGCGGTGTCGTCAAAAGCCCCGAGCGCGTGGTCGCGCCGATCAGGGTGAACTTCGGCAAATCAATGCGCACCGATCGCGCCGCCGGTCCTTCGCCGATAATCAAGTCAAGCTGGAAATCCTCCATTGCCGGATAAAGAATTTCTTCGACCACCGGATTGAGGCGGTGAATTTCATCGATGAACAGCACGTCGCGCGGTTGCAGGTTGGTCAGAATCGCCGCCAGATCGCCGGCCTTGGCGATCACCGGTCCGGACGTGGCGCGAAATCCAACCCCCAATTCGTTCGCCGCAATCTGCGCCAACGTCGTCTTGCCGAGTCCCGGCGGCCCGTAGAACAGCACATGATCCAGCGCTTCACTCCGGGCGCGGGCGGCCTTGACAAACACCGACAGGTTTTCGCGGACCTGCCGCTGGCCGACAAAATCATCCAGCGAGCGTGGACGCAGGCCGGGTTCGAGTTGATCGTCGCCGGCATTTTCCGGGGTAATGACGCGTTCGTCCGTCATCTGCCATGGCTCCCGTGATCAATATTTTTCGGCATCAGTTCGGAAAGCCCGGCGCGGATCAGGTCAGGCAATGGCGCATCCTCGGCCAAACCGGCGGCGGCGCGAGATACCGCCGACAGCGCATCGGAGGCGCTATATCCCAGATTGACCAGAGCCGAAACGGCTTCCTGAACAATTCCGGACAAACCGCCACCCATCGCACCGCCGGATTCTGGTGCGGGTCCCGCCATCGCCGTCGGGCCAAGGGCGATGGTCGCAACCTTGTCCTTCAATTCCGTCAACAAGCGGACCGCCAGTTTCGGCCCGACACCCGGCGCCCGCGTGATCGTCGCCTTATCGGCGGCGGCGATGGCGTGAAGCAGTTCATCACCGCTTAAAACCGACAGGATGCCGAGCGCCACTTTGGCCCCCACCCCCTGCACCGTCGTCAACAACTTGAACCAGGATCGCTCGGATTCTTCAAGGAAGCCATATAGATGGATGTGATCTTCGCGGACATGAGTCTCGATCACCAGCGATGCCGCCTGCCCGGTCATCAGGCGGCCAAGAGTGCGCGCCGAACAATAGACCAGATATCCGACACCGGAAACGTCAACCACCGCCCAGTCATCGCCGGTCGAATCAATCAGCCCCGTCAATTTTGCGATCATCTAGCCACCCACAACCGCACGGCGCACCGTGGCGGCCTTGATATAGGCTGCGGTTTGGCGGTGATGGGCGTGGCAGATCGCGACGGCCAGCGCATCGGCGGAATCCGGCCCGACCAGTGTGATTCCCGGCAACAACGTCGACACCATCATCTGGATTTGTTCCTTGGCGGCATGGCCGGCCCCGACAACCGTTTTCTTGATCATGTTTGGCGTATATTCGGCGACCGGCAAGCCGGCCTGAGCCGGCACCAGCATGGCAATGCCGCGAGCCTGCCCCAATTTCAGGGTAGAGGACGGATTGTTGTTGACGAACGTTTCCTCGACCGCCGCCTCGACCGGGCGGTACAGGTCGATTACGCCGACCAGGCCTTCATGCAACGTCGCCAAACGTTCGGCCAGCGACAGCCTGGTATCGGCCGAAACAACGCCGTTGGCGACATGGCGCAACCGATAGCCGTCACTTTCGATAACGCCCCAACCGGTGTTGCGTAATCCCGGGTCCAGTCCGAGAAGTCTCATGTCAATTAGCCATTTTTTCAAATATTTAAGCGCTTAGACGCTCCATGATCTCATCGGAGATTTCAAAATTGCAGGTCACCCGCTGAACATCATCATTGTCGTCCAGCACATCGAGAAGCTTGAACAGGGTCATCGCGGTGTCTTCATCGACATCGGCCGTGATCTGCGGTTTCCAGTCCAGCCGCGCCGCGCCGGGTTCACCGAAGCGTTCTTCCAAGGCGTCGCGGACGGCGCCCAAATCGCCTAACGCGCAAATGATTTCGTGGCCGTCCTCGCCGCTTTCAACTTCGCTGGCGCCGGCTTCAAGAGCCGCTTCAAACATGGTATCGGCATCGGCGACCGCAGCCGGATATTCGATCAGGCCGACCTGATCGAACATGAACCCGACGCTACCGGTCTCGCCCAGGTTGCCACCGTGCTTGTTGAAAGCGGTGCGGACTTCGGCTGCCGTGCGGTTGCGGTTGTCGGTCAGGCTTTCGACGATAATGGCGACGCCACCGGGGCCGTATCCTTCGTAGCGAACCTCTTCGAAATTGGTATCGTCGCCGCCGCCGGCGCCCTTCTTGATCGCACGCTCCATATTTTCCTTGGGCATGTTGACCGCCTTGGCGGCTGCAATGGCGGTGCGCAGGCGCGGGTTCATATCCGGGTCCGGCATGCCGGTCTTGGCGGCGACGGTCAGCTCACGGATATGCTTGGCGAAAATCTTGGCGCGCTTCGCATCCTGGGCGCCCTTGCGATGCATGATGTTCTTGAATTTGGAATGGCCTGCCATAATCTCATTCAGTCAATAGTTGGAAAATCGGGTGGGTTCGAATGCGCCTTTATACCATATCTTGCCAAAAGACGCACAAATTCGGGCACCACAGGTCAAATCTCCACGACCTGAAGCAATAGCAGCGCAATATGGCAGGAATTGGGCGGGCTGATAAGGATCACGTTCAAGCTATATTCGCGGCGACAGACCCGGCACGGCCTGGGACAGTCGGCCACCGACCCGCAGCGGTTCGACCCGGCGGGCCAGGCCCGTGCCGTCGTCGGTTTCGATAAATACCCCGCACAACGTTCCGGGACCTTCCGCCGGGGCCAGGCGTCCGGTCGGCAACTTCGATGTGAAACGGGCGATTGCCATTTCCTTGACCATTCCAATCACCGAATCGTAGTCGCCGCACATGCCCATGTCGGTTTGATAGGCGGTGCCACCGGGCAGCACCTGGGCGTCGGCGGTCGGCACGTGGCTATGGGTGCCGACGACGGCCGAGACCCGACCGTCGCAATAATGTCCCATGGCCATTTTCTCACTGGTGATATCGGCGTGCATGTCGAGGACAACGGCATCAACCGTCTTGCCCACTTCGTGGCTGGCCAGCGCTTTGTCGACGCCAAAAAAGGGATCATCGAGCGGGTCCATGAACAGCCGCCCCATGGCGTGGACGACCAGCACCCTGGCGCCGTTGGCGGCCTCGACGATGACGGACCCCTTGCCCGGCGTGCCTTTAGGATAGTTGAGCGGCCGCAGCAGACGCGGATCGCCGTCGATATAATTCATGATCTCGCGCTGGTCCCAGACATGATTGCCGGTGGTGATCACATCGACACCGGCATCATAGAAAGACTGACAGATTTTTTCGGTAATACCGAAACCGTGGGCCGCGTTTTCACCGTTAACGACGACCAGATCAAGCCCAAGGCGGCGACGCAGGTCAGGGATATGGTCTTCGATCATCTGACGGCCACTTTTGCCGACAACATCGCCGCAACACAGAATTTTCACGTTCAAACGTCCCCGTAATTACGCCAGCCGTGTTCGGTGACGATGCCATCCAGACGCTGGTCATATTGATCACGGGGCACGGCGTCAATCCGTTGCGAGGCAAACGCCAGCCCGAAGGTTATGATCGAATGACCTTCGGCCCGCCACATTGCCAGGGTCCGGTCATAGAAACCGCCGCCCTGACCCAGCCGATAGCCGTCATCATCGAACGCCAGCAGGGGCGCCAACACCACATCGGGCCGCACTTCCGCGGCGCCTTCGCCGGGATGAGCAATACCGAACGATCCCTCGCCCATCGCATCGCCCTTTTGCCAACGGCGAAACAGCAGCGGCGTGTCGGGCGCGATAACCACCGGCAGGGCCAGCGACCATCCTTGTTTTTCAAGGGCGCTCATCAGGGGCCCGGCGTCCAGTTCCGAACCGACGGCCAGATAGCCTGCAACAACGCCCGGCGGGGCGGTCCCCCAGCGCTCCCCTATCCCGGTCAAACCAACATCAATCACGCTCAGCGAGGCCGCGCGCCCGGTCCGCCGGTGCGTCACGCGGCGATGCTGGCGCGCCTCAAGTCTGATTTCGGCTTTGCTGTCGGTCACTGTCATGGGAGGGAAATATTCACATAATAGAAAATGGAACGGCGCCGCGAGATCGTTGGCCGGTTATCCTCCGTGGCCTGCTGTCGCAGGTGGGCACCGCTTACCAGACCCACGGGCCTGGAAGAGGCAGTTCCCGAGTGGTGGATATTGGCCCCAGGGATGTCATGGCCTGACGAGGCCCGTAGCCACCGTTCCTGAACTATACGTAAGTCTGAAAGGCACCCAAGTCTAGGCCCCTTCAATTTTTTCTGCTATTTTCTCGAGGCGCTCGGCCAATCGTTCGATGCTGCTGCTGATGCCTTCTTCGGCATCCAGCCTCGCCGCGACGCCCTCGTCAGACCTCAGGACTTCCATTTCGGAATATAAATCCGACAATTCATCGGTGACCAGCAGGCTAACCATCACCAGCAACTGCGCATCGCCAACCTGGCCGACGGCGGCAACCAGCTCACCCAGGCGTTTGTCGACGTAGCTACCCAGCCGCGTCAGATGCGCTTCCTGGCCATCCTCGCAGGTAATCTGGTATTTGCGCTCGTTTATGGTGACCGTAACCTGAGCCATGTCATCCCTAGCTTTCCAAGATGGCTTTTAACTTACCAATGGTCTGCTCCAGTCGCCCCGAGACGGCGCGACTGGCTTCCTGCAGTTTGGCGTTTTCGGCTTTCAGCGCGATCATTTCCTCGGCAGCCGGACCGACATCGGCGGTGGGCGTTGGCTCAGCCATGCCGGATAAGGCATGATCCAGCCGGGTCACCGCTTTTTCCAGCCGTTCCCGGGCGCGGCTAAGATGCGACGCCTTGGTTATAGTCTGCTTGCCGGTGGCGCTCATTGATGTTCCCGCTGATGCGCTTGTTTGTTTGCGCTTTATATTGGATAACGCCCGAATTATTATCATGCAGACCCTGAAAAGGGCCGTATAACACCCTGTAGTCCCAGCGAGAATATGCTTGGCACCTTAACCCCGTCAACAGCCCATTCAGGCATTATCGGCGACTCCGCGCCGAAAACGGGGACAATTGGGACAAAATTGCCATTGACGACGGGCTCTATCCGTTCAATGTTGCGGCGCATCGGCGTTTTACATCATCGGAGTCCTTAAAATGGAGACGCCCACCCGATAGGGTGAGCGTACGCCCCCCACCGGGGTGTTACCGGAGGCCCGGATTTCATGATATGAACCACCGAATATCATGCCGAAGACTGCTATAAGTAGGGGGTCGGCGCCTTTTTTTGAATTGACGGGCCGGTTCCGGTCAAGGGAGAAATTCTATGGCGATACGCGTAGCAATTAACGGATTCGGTCGGATCGGGCGTCTGACGTTTCGGGCATTGGTCGAATCGGGCCGCGATGACATTGACGTCGTCGGCATCAACGATCTGGGGTCGGCTGAAGCCAACGCCCATCTTCTGAAATACGATTCTGTCCACGGCGTCCTGCCGGCCGATGTCACCGTCACCGGCGACGTCATGAATGCCGGGCGCGGCGACGTTAAGGTCACCGCCGAACGCGACCCGTCGGCGCTGCCGTGGGCCGATCTTGGCGTCGATGTCGTATACGAATGCACCGGTATTTTCACGTCCAAGGAAAAAGCGTCCGTCCATCTGGGCGCCGGCGCCAGGAAGGTTCTGGTTTCGGCCCCGGCATCGGGCGCCGACCTGACCGTCGTCTACGGCGTCAACGACGACAAACTGACAGCCGAGCACACCGTCGTTTCGAACGCATCGTGCACCACCAACTGCCTGGCGCCGGTCGCCGACATACTGAACAAAGCGGTCGGCATCGAACGCGGCTTCATGACCACGGTTCACTCGTTCACGGGCGATCAGCGTACGGTTGACACCCTGCATTCCGATCTGGGCCGGGCGCGCGCCGCCTCGCTCAACATCATTCCGGCTTCGACCGGTGCCGCCAAGGCTGTCGGCCTGGTGCTGCCGGAACTGAACGGCAAGCTCGACGGTGTCTCCATGCGCGTGCCGACACCGAACGTCTCGGTGGTTGATCTGTGCTTCAATGCCGGTCGCAAGACGTCGATCGAGGAAATCAACGCAGCCATCAAGGCGGCCAGCGAAACCGACCGCCTGAAAGGCATCCTCGGCTATACCGAATTACCGTTGGTCTCCACCGATTACAACCACAACCCTCACAGCTCGTTCTTCGCGGCGCCGGAAACCAAGGTCATGGACGGCGACTTCGTGCGCATCCTGACCTGGTATGACAACGAATGGGGGTTCTCGAACCGCATGTCGGACACCGCGGTTGCCATGATGAACGCCAAATAGGCATTGCCGATTGCCAGGGTTCAAGGGCGGGACTTTCGGGTTCCGCCCTTTTCTTTTGCCTGTTCCCGTTCCACCGATTAGGTTCCGATCCATGCATCCCATCGCCTCATTCCCGCCGGAAGCCCGCCCCCTCCTGAAGGGCGTTTTTAGCGATATCGACGACACCCTGACCACCGACGGCCGGTTGACCGCCAAGGCTTACACCGCCATGGAGCGCCTGCAACAGGCTGGCCTGTTGATGATTCCCATCACCGGTCGCCCCGCCGGTTGGTGCGATCATATCGCCCGCATGTGGCCGGTCGATGGCGTCGTCGGCGAAAACGGCGCGTTCTATTTCCGCTACGACCGACGCCAAAAAAAAATGATCCGCCGCTTCCTGCAATCCGATAACGAACGAGCGCTCGGGCGGCAAAAACTGGACGCCCTGGGCAAGCAAATCCTGGCCACCGTGGCGGGAACCGCCACCGCATCGGACCAATTCTACCGGGAAGCCGATCTGGCCATCGACTTTTGCGAAGACGTTGCGGCCCTGCCACGGCATGACATCGACAGGATCGTCCGGATGTTTAAAGCCGCCGGCGCCACCGCCAAGGTTAGCTCCATTCATGTCAACGGCTGGTTCGGAAATTATGACAAACTGACCATGACCCGGACCCTGATGGCGGAATGCTTCGATGTCGATCTGGACGCCGAAAAAGGCCATTTCGCCTTTGTCGGCGATTCGCCCAACGATGCCCCCATGTTCGCCCATTTCCCGTTGTCCGTCGGCGTCGCCAACGTCGCCGACTTCGATGGCCGCATGGATGCGACCCCGGCTTACATTACGCAAGCCCGCGGCGGTGCCGGTTTCGCCGAGTTCGCACATATTATTCTCGGCTGAGTCCGTCACCGGCCTTGGCATTTGCGGGCGACCGCTCTATTTCTACCGGATCATGAGCAATACCATCATCATTCACACTGTTGAACATGCCACGGCGGCGCTGGCCGCGGCGGCGGAATTTGACCGCGACGTGACGTTGTTGAGTCCGCCGGGGGCCGCCGCCTACATCGGCGCCACGGTGTTTCGCGATATGATCGCCGCCGCCGCCGCCGCCCATCCTCAAGCCCGCCATCGGGCCGTACTCGATTGCGGCGATGACCCTGGCCTGGCCATGGGCGCCCTGCGCCACGGCATCACCGGGGTGCGAATTACGAACGGTGAAATCATCCGTGACAAGCTGGCTGACATCGCCCGGCAGCGCGGCGCCTTCGTTTATCAAGACACTGCGGAAACCGTCGATTTACTTGGCATGACCGACCCGCTGGCGACCTGCCGCTCGTGGCTGTCTCACGCCCCCGAAACCCTACGCAAGATGGATACAGGCGATGACTGAAGCCGCCCCTGAGGGCCGCAAGAAGAAGGCCCCGGCCTGCCGCCTTTACCTGATCACGCCGCCCAAATTAGAGCCCACCTTCGCCGAGACCCTGGCCCGTGCGCTCGATGCCGGCGACGTCGCCTGCCTGCAACTGCGCCTGAAAGGCGCGACGGAAGAGACCGTCCGCGCCGCCATCGAGACACTCCGCCCCATCGCCCAATCCCGCGACGTCGCCTTCCTGTTGAATGACAACCCGGCCCTTGCCGCCGAAACGGGATGCGACGGCGTTCACATCGGTCAGGATGACGGGACATACGAACAGGCCCGGGCGGCCATTGGCCCAAACGGCATCGTCGGGGTGACCTGCCATGACTCACGCCATCTGGCCATCGAAGCCGCCGAGCGGGGGGCCGATTACGTCGCTTTCGGCGCCTTTCATGCGACCGGAACCAAAGCGCCGAAGGTCAGGGCGGATGCTGAAATTCTCGAATTATGGCATTCGGTGGCGACCGTTCCGGCCGTCGCCATCGGTGGCATTACCGTCGAAAACTGCCCGCCGCTGGTCCGTGCCGGGGCGGATTTCATCGCCGTCGTCGCCGGTGTCTGGGATTATCCGGCCGGCGTCGCCGCGGCAGTCGAAGATTTCAACACGGCCATTAAACAGGCATTCGCGCCGAAAGCCTGAAGCCGCATAGAAGAGCGTTGCCTCTTGCCCCCCTTGCTGATAGGTTCCGCGCCTCTAAGGCAACTGACAACCCAGATATCAACGGTCCAGTCATATGAAAATAAACGGCAATGCAATTCGCCCAGGAATGGTGATCGAACATCAAGGTCGCTTGTGGCGGGCGGTCAAAATCCAGCATACCCAACCCGGCAAGGGTGGCGCCTATTTGCAGGTCGAGCTTAAAGACCTGCGCAGCGGAACAAAGCTGAACGAACGGTTCCGTTCTTCGGAAACCGTCGAACGCGCATCGCTCGATCAGCGGGATTACCAGTACCTGTTCGCCGACGACGACATGTATACCTTCATGGATAATGAAACCTACGAACAGATCACCATGAGCGGCGACATGCTGGGCGAAGACCAGATTCCCTACTTACAGGAAAGCATGATCGTCGCCATCGAAAGCTATGAGGACGATCCGATCAGCGTCCAGCTACCCGATACGGTGGTGCTGGAAATCACCGAAGCGGACGCCGTGGTCAAGGGACAGACGGCATCTTCGTCATACAAGCCGGCGACGCTGGAAAACGGCATCAGGACGCTGGTGCCGCCGCATATCGAAACCGGCACCCGCGTCGTCATCAACACCGCTGACGGCTCTTACGTCGAACGCGCAAAGGATTAACAAAAATTCATGGCAATTCGTTCGGCCCTTATAAATGTCATGGTCGCGGCCGCCCAGAAGGCGTCCCGCAAGCTGTTGCGCGACTTCGGCGAACTTGAAAACCTGCAGGTTTCCCAAAAAGGCCCGGCCGATTTTGTCAGTTCGGCCGACAAGACAGCGGAAGACACGCTACGCCAGGAGCTGAAAAAGGCCCGACCCCATTTCGGTTTCTTGCTTGAGGAGTCGGGCGAAATCGTCGGACAGGACACTTCGAATCGCTGGATCATCGACCCGCTGGATGGCACCACCAACTTCCTTCACGGAATTCCACATTTCGCGATTTCGATTTGCCTGGAACGTGACGGCGAACCCTATGCCGGCGTCATTTACCAACCGGTACACGATGAAATGTTCTGGGCCGAACGGGGTCAGGGCGCGTTTGTGAACGGCAATCGCCTGCGAGTATCGGGGCGCAACAGGGTTGAAGACAGTCTGATCGCTACGGGTATTCCGCTACGGGGAGCCCCGGGGCACACGGAATTTCTGGCCCAGCTATGCGCAGCGATGGCCATTTCCGGCGGCGTTCGCCGAACCGGTTCGGCGGCGCTCGACCTGGCCTACGTCGCCGCCGGTCGTTTTGATGGTTACTGGGAAGATCGCCTGAACCCATGGGATATCGGCGCTGGCATCGTGTTGGTTCGTGAAGCCGGTGGTTATGTCAGCGACATCAACGGGACGTCGACCATGATGAAAAGCGGTAACATCGTCGCCGCCAACGACAAACTGCATGCTCCGCTCCGCAAGTTGTTGCTTGAAAGTCGCGCATAATACAGGGCCTCTGTGGACAGGTATTTGCCGATTTCGGTAAAATAGTTGTACCCCCGGCTGGCCTTGGCTACTTTGGTGACGCACATATGTTGCCATCACAGCAACGGCGCCCATACCGGCTTAGGTTCGGGACGGGCGCCGCCGTAGGTACAAACGGGGATACAATAGGTCCATGAACGCTTTTTCCATTATTCGATCCGGCAGTCTGATCGCCGTCGTCGCCATTTTGGCATCGGCCGAAAATGCCGCCGCTCAGGCATCACCGTACCTTGACTTCAATCACCCCAGCGTCAGCGTCGACCTGAGCGTGATCGAAGATAGCGGTTATGGCGCCGCCGCCAACGGCAGAGTGCCCGGCTCACCCCTGGCCCAACCCTACAGGCAGGGACGCTTGCTGATTCCCGGGGCACGGCCACCGTCTTCCATGTTGCATGTCAAACCCGTCGGCGGCCCCACTGCCGCGGTGCGCAAGCCCGCTGCGGTCGCCAAGAAAAAAACCAGGGCTCCGGCCAAAAAGAAACTGTCGATCGCGAAGATCACACCTACACCTACACTGGCACCAGCTCCTGCGCCGGCACCAATGGCACCCGCCGCGCCGCCAAAGCCGGTGATCGGCAAAACGAAACCGGCACCAAAACCCGTGAAGGTCGCAGCGGCACCGAAAAAACTCAAGGCGCCGGAAGCCCCCCAGGCGCCATCGGCGCCACCACCACCGACGGTCGCAAAAACACCGCAGGTAACCGCGGCGGAAACAGCCGGCAAGGCCCCGATGGAAGCGGCCCCGTCGAGCACACAGAAAACCGAGCAAGCCTCCGTGCCACCTGCGGGCGCGGGCATTGAGCACGGTCTGGCGATGCAGGTTATTTTCGCCAACGACGCGACCAGACTTCCTTCCGATGCCAAAAATAAGCTGAAGGCACTGGCGGACAAGGTGAAGTCGCAGGATAACATTCGCCTGCAGCTTATGGCCTACGCGGGCGGCGACAAGCTGTCGGCCAGTCTAGCGCGGCGGCTTTCCCTTTCAAGGGCCCTTTCCGTGCGCTCCTACCTGATTGAAAGCGGCGTCCGCAGCACCCGCATCGACGTTCGCGCACTCGGCAACAAGACAAGCACGGAACCGCGCAATCGGGTCGACCTGAACATCACCGAACGATAATACCAATCCACGGAAGGAACGTTTCCGGCTATGACGAACCCGCGCCGCTTCCTGCTCAGAATGATGATGTTCCTTGCCGTGGTTGGCATCACGACGGCGTTTGTCTTCGCCCCGCTTAAAGGCGCGTTTCTGTCGAACGCTCCGTTGAACGGACTGATCATAGGTGTGCTTGTTTTAGGCATCGCCTATAATTTCCGTCAGGTCTTGATGCTCCATCCGGAAGTATCGTGGATCGAATCTTTCCGCCGGAACAATCAATCGTCCATTCAGCAACACCCCCCTCGCCTGCTGGCGCCGATGGCGACCATGCTGGGCGAACGCAATCGCGAACAGTTAAGCCTGTCGACCCTGTCCATGCGATCACTGCTCGACGGCATCTATTCCCGGCTCGACGAATCCCGCGACCTGTCACGCTATACGATCGGGTTGTTGATTTTCCTTGGCCTGCTGGGCACCTTTTGGGGATTGCTGGGGACCGTCTCTTCGATCGGCGGCGTGATATCGACCCTGGGCATCAAGGGCGACATGACGGCGGTGTTCGCTGACTTAAAAACCGGACTTCAAGCCCCGTTGAGCGGCATGGGAACGGCTTTTTCGTCATCGCTGTTCGGTCTCGCCGGATCGTTGGTGCTGGGGTTCCTGGATCTTCAGGCCGGCCAGGCGCAGAACCGGTTTTATAACGACCTCGAAGAATGGCTATCCAGCCTGACCCGGCTGTCGAGCGGGGCGCTGGCCGGTGGCGAGGGAGATCATTCGGTCCCTGCCTATGTTCAAGCACTGCTGGAACAGACGGCGGAAAGCCTCGAGAGTCTGCAACGGACCCTGGCCCGCGGCGAGGAAAGCCGCATTTCCGCCAACAACAGCATGGTTGCGTTGGGCGACAAATTAAGCACCCTGACCGACCATATGCACACCGAACAGGCGCTGATGATGAAACTGGCGGAAAGCCAGGTCGAAATGAGGCCGATCATGGCCCGACTCGCCGAAGGCAATGGTCAGGCGGGGGGCGGGCTGGACGAGGCCAGCCGCGTCCATCTGCGCAATCTGGATATTTATATGGCCCGTCTGGTCGAAGAGGTCAGTGCCGGACGCGAAGACCTGATCTCGCAGATCAGGAGTGAAATCAAATTGCTGGCCAGGACCATCGCCGCCAGCAAAGACAGTTCCGACACCTAGAGCCCTCCCGGGTTAATATGAGGCATTCTGACCATGTTATTTTGTTTCGTCACTAGGAGCGCGTCGCCACGCGATGGGGGCCATCGGGTCAGACGGGCGACGACGTCACGAGGCAAAATAACATCGCCGCAGGTGGGGCATATCGGCCTTTCGGGGTCGTTCCGCCCCTTGCCCGATGCGACGGCATCGCGCCGCGTGCCGCGCCTACCCGAAAGATCGATCTGCCCCATCAGAATGCCTCATATTAACCCGGAAGTGCTCTAGCTCATGGCCTCACTCGCCCGACGATCGCAGCATAACACCAATATCTGGCCCGGTTTCGTCGATGCCCTGGCGACGCTGTTGATGGTCATTATCTTCCTGCTGATGATGTTCGTACTGGCCCAGTTTTTCCTCAGCGAGGCGTTGTCGGGACGGGATCAGGCACTCGACAAACTGAACAGTCAGATTTCGGAAATGGGCGACCTGCTGGCCCTGGAACGCAAGAGCAACGACCGTTTGCGCATGGATTTCGCTCAAATAACCGAAGAATTGCAGGCCTCCGTCATCGTCCGCGACGATCTCAATGCATCGCTTAGAGGAATGGCTGAAAGGACCCGGGCTGCCGAAGCCATGAACCAGCAACTGACTCTCAAGCTGGATAACGCTTTCAAGAGCATCGAGGTCAACAAGGAGACCATCGCCGCCAAAATCGGCGAATTGGCGAAGTTGAGTCAGGACATCGATGCCCTGACGGCGCTGCGTGAGGATCTTGAGAGCAAAATCAACCAAATGACGGCAAAGCTGGGCGGCAAGGACAGGCAAATCGCCGAGGAACGGAAAATTTCGGAAAGCGCACGCGCCCAAATCGCCCTGGCCAACAAACAAATGGCGGCGCTGCGAAATCAACTTGCGGGCCTGTCCGACGCCCTGGATGCCTCCGAACGCAAGGCCCAGGAGCAGGGCGTCCAAATATCGGCTCTTGGCAAGCGGCTCAATTCGGCGCTCGCATCCAAGGTTCAGGAACTGTCCCGCTACCGGTCTGAATTTTTCGGTCGCCTGCGAAAGGTCCTTGGCAATCAGCCGGGCATTCGTGTTGTCGGCGACAGATTCGTGTTCCAGTCAGAGGTCCTGTTTGCATCCGGATCGGCGGACCTGGGCGAGGCCGGAAAGGTCCAGTTGATCCACTTGGCGGCAACGTTGCGCGACCTGGCGAAGCACATTCCGAGCGATCTTAACTGGATTCTCCGAATCGACGGCCACACCGACAGCGTACCGATTTCCAACCGGAAATTTGCGTCGAATTGGGAGCTATCGTCGGCACGCGCCATTTCCGTCGTCAAATTCCTGACGCAACAGCAAATTCCGGCCAACCGATTAGCCGCAACCGGCTTTGGGCAGTATCAACCCATCGACAACGCCAACGACGAAATTGCCCGGCGCCGCAACCGCCGAATCGAGATGAAGCTGACGCAACGCTGACATTTATGGAATCCAGGCGTTGACATTGCCCCCATAATTCCCCCATTTATCTTGGCGTGTCGTCAACATGCCGCCGCCCGCCATCACCCACCCACGGTTGTTCACCAAATGCCTATCCTGTTCCTGATCGTTTTCATCGACCTTATCGGTTTCGGTGTCATCATCCCCTTGCTGCCGTTCTTCGCAGAACATTTCGACGCCACGCCGTCGACCGTTGGCATGCTGATGGCAACCTATTCGTTAGGGCAATTCGTGGCGGCGCCCTTCTGGGGGCGCACCAGCGACCGCCTGGGGCGGCGTCCGATTATGTTGATCACGCTGCTTGGCGGCGGACTGTCATATATCCTGCTGGGCTTCGCAAGCAGCTTATGGATGCTTTTCGCGGCCCGCGCCCTCGGCGGCTTCATGGCCGGAAACATCTCCACCGCGTTTGCCTACGTCGCCGATATAACAAGCCCGGAAAATCGGGCCAAGGGAATGGGCGTGATCGGCGCCGCCTTTGGTCTTGGCTTTATCGCCGGCCCCGCCATTGGCGGCATCCTGGCTGGCCCAGACCCGCTTACGGCCAACTTCCAGTTACCGGCATTCGCGGCCGCCGCATTATCCCTTTCGGCCTTTACGATGGCCGTATTCATATTGAAGGAATCCCTGTCCGTGGACGTACGGCGCAGCCTTTCTGAAAAACCCAAGGCAAAGCGCGCCAGGCAATTCAAGGATGCCCTGTCACGGCCCAATGTGGGGATGATCATCCTTTTATCATTCCTCGCGACTTTCGTTTTTTCGGGTATGGAAACCACGTTCGCCATGTGGTCGGAGCGCCGTTTCGATTGGGGACCGCAGCAGAACGGCTATATTTTTGCCTTCGTTGGCATCTTAAGCGCCATCATCCAGGGCGGATTGGTCGGTCGACTCGTCAAACGATTCGGAGAATCCAGCCTGATCGTTCAGGGGGCCGCGGCACTGGCCATCGGCGTGTTGCTGATTCCCTTTTCCTATTCGCTACCAATATTGCTCGTCGCCATGGTTATCATGGCCTATGGCTTCTCGGTCATCAATCCGGCCATGAACAGTCTGATTTCACAACAAGTAGGCCCCGAAGAACAGGGCGGCATCATGGGCGTCAGCCGGTCGGCAACGACGATGGCGCGCGTCCTCGGTCCGGTTTGGGCCGGTATGCTATTCGCCGTGGTGGGAATGAACTGGCCCTATTTCTCGGGCGCGGCCTTAATGATTGTGGTTGTCGTACTGGGCGCGAAAATGGTGCAGGCCAGACGAGCGTCCGTCAATCAAGACTAAAAGGGGTTGCCGTCAAAGTCGATAGCTCCGCCGCCAGCTTGACCGTCAGGCTTTCCCCGTCGCGGCTGTCAATCCAGGCCTTTTTTGCCGTATCGTAATTGTAATGAGACGCCCCGCTTGCCGGTGAAGACAGCCAGATCTGGCGATTTGGCGCGTGCTTGTTGACGATGTATTGCCCGCCGGAAGCGGCTTCTATGGTCAGCATGCCGTTTTCCATATCAACCTCAAGCAGATCGCCAAGCTTGTCGTCTATGGCATCAAGCAGACGGTTCAGGGTTTCATCCGCTACGGTGTCAAAAGAGATATCATCGGTGTTCATGTGGTTTTCCAATTTGATACAGATACGGACATCTTACGGACGTTCTTTCGTAACGCAATAAGTTCTCTTGCAGTCGCGGGAGTGTCAGAGTATATAATCCGCTCGTTTTTAGGAGAGTTGGCCGTGAAAAAAGACATCCACCCGGAATACCATGAAATTACCGTCCAGATGACTGACGGGAGCACCTACAACACGCGTTCAACGTATGGCGCCCCCGGCCAGACCATCAAGCTGGACATCGACCCCAAGACCCATCCGGCCTGGACCGGCGTGCACAGGCTGAATGACAGCGGTGGACAGCTGGCCAAGTTTAACAAGCGTTTTCAAGGGCTCGGCCTTAAAGACACTTGATTTTAACCGTTTACCCCTATTTATTGACTCTTCAATGGCGGGGTTGAGCGGGAAACGGAATGGCGCAGACGACCAATTATGAGGTGCACGTCAGGCAGAATGGGCGATGGGAGATTCACGCCCGTTTTTCGGCTGACGAAAAAGAAGACGCCATCGAGGAAGCCAAGTCCCTTGATGCGCTGAAGCATATCCAGTCGGTTAAAGTCATCCAGGAAATTTACAATCCTGATGATGGCACGGCGAAGGAAATCAACGTCTATTCGCCGGGGCAAAGGAAACATCGCCCCGCCGGAAAGTCGTCGGCAGCCCCCCCCGAAGAACAAACGGCGCGGCCCGATACCGCCTCGGCCGGCGAATCCCCGAAAAAAAAGCCGGTCCGCCTGTCTTTCAGCGCCCTGATCGTGCGCATCCTGACCATCACCCTCTTCAGCGGTGTCGTCGGCGGCCTGTTCACCTGGTTCGTCTCGATGATGACAGCGGGAATCGCGCTTTCGGAAAGCGCCCGGACCAATATCATGACCCTCACTTTCCTGGTGACGTTTGTCATGGCCGCCATCCCCATGGCGATTATTTTTCTCAACACAAAGAATACGTAAGCACCGGCTTCTGCGGTATTCGGTCCGCAAGGCGCCATCGGCGAACGGCGATCTCCATTCCTAATTTTTTAGTGAATTGCCGACGCTCATTGGCTTATAGTTGTGCCGTCGCTAGTGGACAGACTCCTTGTTTAGCCGGACAAAGGCTGATCGAGCGCACCCCTCCGGAGGAGCCAAAGTGGACCGACAGGTAACATTCGAAGTTCACGTCTTTCAGAAAAAGAGATGGGAAATTCACGCCCGTCACGATGACCCGGACCCCGCGATCGAAGAAGCCAAGGCGCTCGACATGTTGGCCTCGATCGACGAGGTCAAAGTGGTCCGCGACACCTATGACCCCGACACGGCGGAATCTCTGGAAACCGTTGTTTACCGGTCGCCGAAGGGGCAAAAAAGAAAAATCTCGTCGCGTTCCGCCACGGCAAAACTTTCCCGCAAGACATACAGCGGCCTGCCGGAGAACTTCGAGGACGGATTCAATTTCTTTGGCGACAGAAGAACCTCCCCGAAGAAAGTCCGCAGGAAAAAACCGCAAACCTTCACCACTACATTGATCAAGGTTCTCCTGATCATTCTGTTTGGCGTTACCATTGCCGGTTTTATGGCGTTCGGTTCCATCGCTTTCTTGCGCGACACATCGTTCAGCAACAACGTTCAGACCAATATCATTTTCATGATCTTTGTCGTGACATTTCTGCTTAGCACCGTCGTCATGGCGCTGAGCTTCCTGAAAAAGGACACACTGGGGCGGTCTGTTCGGCCCCGCGGCATGCCGAAATCGCGGCCGCCCGGGAGCGCCGACAAACTGGCGGGAAAGCCCGCGGGAAAAAGATCACCGCTTGATGTCGGCGCCCCCGGGGCGCCGCCGTCCGCCGAGGCGTTGGCTTCGTACGCGGACCAGGCGCAGGACGCCACCGAAGCGGAGATGCCGGAACAGCAAGACCTTGGGACTCCTGAGCTTCCAAGCGGGGATCTGGCGGAACAGGCCGAGCCCGCCGAACAGGAACTGCCGAAAATCCCTTTCGAACCGGCCCCCGAAGCCACGGAAAAACCGGACACCACACCCATCGATAAGCCCCGACTGCCCGCCCATGCCGAACATCAAAGGCTTTCGTTGATAAAGTTTCTCAGCGAAAGCCTTAAAAAAATGCAGGCCGACACATCCAAATTCGATAGCTTCAATAAATTTGGCATCAACCTCTATTTAGCCGGTGCGATTGAAGGGCTTGGCCAAAAATCCATGCTGGATATCCGGTCAGTGTCGATCATCCTCAGCGAAACGGTGGCGATCATCGGATTCAAAAAGGCGGAAGCCGAGATCTTCGCCGAAAAGTATGAACAATACCTGCTTGCCGATTCACGCTACATGCAGATGTTCCAGGCCGGTCGCAACGCCATGAATACCTACCTTGAAGGGGGTCCGGAGGCCGTTACATATCTGGAACAGGCGCTGACCGAATGGAACAGGCCGAAATCGAAGGACGAAAATGTCGGCCCTGTAACCGTTTTGTTCACCGACATCGCCGGTTCGACGGCGATGACACAGGAACTCGGCGACGCCATCGCCCAGCAGGTCGTCCGGGCCCATAACCGCATCGTCCGTGAGGCCTTGACCGATTTCAACGGTAAGGAGATCAAGCACACGGGCGACGGCATCATGGCATCGTTTTCGGCGGTTTCCAGCGGCGTCGAAGCGGCAATACGCATGCAGCAGGACATAGCCACCCACAACCGGTTTAACCCCGACCTTCCGTTGCACGTGAAAATCGGCATCAATGCGGGCGAACCGATTGCAGAAGATAACGATTTATTCGGATCAACCGTACAGATGGCGGCCCGGATCGTCGATAAAGCCGGCAAGGACGAAATTTTCGTTTCCGAAATCGTACGCGGCATTTGCGAAGGTAAGAAACTGCACTTCAAGGACCGGGGGCAGTTTGAAATGAAGGGGTTTGAGGCACCGCCAACCCTTTATGAAGTGTTGTGGAAAAAATAGACGCCCCTCTTGCGGCGGTGAATATCCTCCCATATATCCCCCTTGATGACGGATGCCACTGACAGGGTCCTGGTCATCAAAGTAACGGCGGCTCGACCATTGTGGTGGGCTCTGCCATCGACTTCTCGCTTTTGAAAAGGAGATACTATCGTGCGTACCATTGATCTTTCCCCGCTGCATCGTTTCGCCGTCGGTTTCGACCGCATGCAACGCCAGTTCGACCATCTGCAAAGACTCGACGAAACGGCGAACACCTATCCGCCCTATAACATCGAGGCCATCGACGAAAACAATTACCGCGTCACCTTGGCCGTCGCCGGCTTCACCGAACGGGACCTGGATGTAACCATCAAGGAAAACACCCTGTATATTTCCGGCAAGATGGAACACAAGGAAGAACAGCCGACGTTCCTTCACCGAGGTATCGCCGGGCGAACGTTTGAACGCCGGTTTGAACTGGCCGACCATATCAAGGTGCTCAACGCCAACCTGGAAAATGGCCTGCTGCATGTCGATCTGATGCGCGAGATTCCCGAAGAAATGAAACCCCGCACCATCCGGATTACCAGCCAGGACGCCCCCAAAGGGATCCCAAACAAGGCCGCCTGACCGCAGCCGTCAAACCCACAGCATTAATCCAGGGCGTCCGGCCATCGTGCCGGGCGCCCTCTTGCCCTTGCTGTCAAAACAAGAATCAGATCTTCAGATGCTCCAGCGCCGCGCGGATAGCCGCGGGAACAGGCACCGGTTTGTTCGATGCGCGATCCACGAAGACATGCACAAAGTGCCCTGAAGCGACGGCCAATCCCGTCCCGTCCGCCGGACCTTTGCGAAACACCGCCAGATCATAACGCACACTGGAATTGCCCAATTTTCCGACGCTGAGGCCAATCTCGATGGTTTCCGGGTAGGCCACGGACTCGCGAAATCGACACATGGTTTCAACGGCAACGCCAATCACCGGCCCAGCGACGATATCCAGTCCGCCCCGCTCGATCAGATAATCGTTCACGACCGTATCAAAGTAGGCGTAATAGGTCGCGTTGTTGATGTGGCCGTATATGTCATTGTCGGCCCAGCGGGTTTCGACATCCACCAGATGAGGAAAGCCGTCCCGGGTCTCTTTTTGGCCCAAACTCATCGTTGGTTCCCAGAAAAGTTAAAGGGCCGCCTCCTACGGGGCGGCCCCTTTATTTTTTGCCTCAACCTGTCAAACTCGCCATCATTTTTTTATTGGCAGTGGAGACTCTACTCATGCCGGGAAGGGCGGTCAAGCGGCTTTTTCGATGGTTTGGAGAGGCTCTAAAGGAGATCCCGTATTGGTTGCGAAAAAGTCATTTGACCAACTGCTTGCGGTGGAAATTACAAACAAAATACGACACATCGGGGGCCAATCTCACACATAATACAAGAAAGTGGTCGGTTGACCCTGGCCCGGATAACAAAAAAAGGCCGCCCCAATAAAGGGGCGGCGAGTTTAAACAGGGAGGCGTCGGCTGGACGGCTATATGCACAGGCCTGGAATCAGGCCATTTTCCACCCGACGCCACACCATACCCGGCATCTGTTAATGATTGATTAACGCTGTTTTACGATTTGAAAAATGTCTCTGCGCCATCCCGCGCACCGTGCTTGCTTGCAATCATCGATCGAGCCCGGGCGATTTCATCCTCCAGTTCCCCGATATAGTCGTTCAACGCCTCAATCGACATCACTTCAAGATCTTTCTGGCCGGGCTTGCCGGCCGGCGGATCCAGATCGTCGGTATCCATGTTCACTGACTCCGTTCTCCTTGTTTGCATCTTGTTTCATAATCGGCAACATACTAGACCGTAAGACCTTCACAACGCCGGAGCAACCTGACCATGACCGAGTCCCTTCCAGAAACCATGTCGTGCATCGAAATCAGCGACGGCAAGCTGATCCCGGCGACTCGCCCGGTTCCCATGCCTGGCGACGGAGAGGTCTTGATCCGGGTTCATGCCGCCGGCATCAACCGCCCCGACGTGCTACAGCGCAAGGGCGGCTACCCGCCACCGCCGGGGGCGTCTGACATTCCGGGGCTGGAGATCGCCGGCGACATCGTCGCCGTTGCCAACGGCGTCAAGGAATGGAACGTCGGCGATGACGTCTGTGCGCTGGTCACCGGCGGCGGATACGCGGAATACTGCATCGCCCCCGCTCCGCAGTGCCTGCCCGTGCCCGCCCCATTGGAGATGGTCGAAGCGGCGGCATTACCGGAAACGTTCTTCACGGTGTGGTCAAACGTGTTCGACCGCGCCGCTCTCGAACCGGGAGAAACCCTGTTGGTCCACGGCGGCTCCAGCGGCATTGGCACCACCGCCATCCAGATGGCCCACCACCTGGGCGCCGGCGTTATTGTCACCGCCGGTTCCGATGAAAAGTGCGGGGCCTGCGAGGTCCTCGGCGCGGATCTTGCGATTAACTATCGGGAACAGGATTTCGTCGAAGCGGTGAAGGAGTTCACCGACGGAAAGGGAGCCGATGTCATCCTGGATATGGTTGGCGGTGATTATGTCCAGCGCAACCTGGACGCCCTGGCCCAGGACGGGCGGTTGGTCAATATCGCTTTTCTGAAGGGCAGCACGGTCGAAATCAACCTGATACACGTCATGTTGAAACGCCTGACGATGACCGGATCGACCCTGCGTCCACGCCCCGTCGCCTTCAAAGCCGCCATCGCCCGGAAGCTGAAAGAACGGATTTGGCCACTGATCGAAACGGAAAAGATCACCCCGTTTATCCACTCCACCTTTCCCCTCGCCGACGCCGGCGAGGCTCATGCCCTGATGGAAAGCAGCGAACATATTGGCAAGATCGTACTTTATACCTAAATTAAGCCGATCAAATGGTTTACGGACGCGGAAAAATGAATTAAGTGTCACGCATCACGCCGTTGACGGTGTTTTCCGGCCATTTTATAAACAGGACGATAAGCGATGACGCATCCCCTTATGCCCAAGGCGACCGCCGTGTGGCTCGTTGAAAACACCGCGCTGACATTCGAGCAAATTGCAGATTTCTGTGGCTTGCATGCGCTTGAAGTCCAGGCCATCGCCGATGATGAAGTCGCCGTCGGCATGCAGGGACTAGACCCCATCCGCGCCGATGAACTGACCAAGGAAGAAATAGACCGCTGCGTCGCGGATCCCACGGCTCGTCTGAACCCATCCCCCGAGCGGACGCCGATCCCGAAGCAAAAAGGCGCGCGTTACACACCGGTGTCGAAGCGCCAGGATCGTCCGGACGCCATTTCCTGGATTATCAAGAACTATCCGGAAATGAGCGACGCCCAGATTTCCAAGCTGATCGGCACCACCAAACCGACGATCAACGCCATCCGCGATCGCACTCACTGGAATTCGCCAAACATCACGCCGCGGAACCCGGTCGCACTGGGGCTGTGCAGCGGCGAAGCTATGGAAAAGGCCATCATCATCGCGCGCGCGCGCGCCGGCACCACCCGGGCAGCCAAGGATGAGGCCCCGGAACAGCCCGTCGAGGAAACACCTTCAGACGGCTAATCCGGGTTTACCGAAGCCGCTGGCGGTTTTATACAGGTTCGTGTCATGAGACTTTTTCTGGCGACGATCACAGCGTTGGCCGTGTTGGCGGGGATTGGCATCTACGTCTTATATCCGGCGGGGGAGTTCGCCTGGCTCGACGGCCCGTACAAGGAATATAAAAACGTCCGCGGTCGCCTGAACTATAAGGCGATGGCGATTGATCGCGATACCAGGAAATACGCTCGCGCGGCCTCTTATCCGTCACCGGAAGCGGCCATGGAACAGGCGCTTTTCGAGTGTCGCAAGAAGGCCAGACACTGCGAACTATACGCCGTCGGCAACACGATTGTTATCGGCGAGCAACCTCAAAGCATCGTCAATCTGCTCGAAGCATATTGGAGAAAGCACGCCACCCGTATATTTTCCTCACCGTGGCAGGGCAGGGCATTCGCGGGCCCGGAGATCGAACCCGCCCTCGCCGGCATGACCGCCTACGGCATCACCCGTAACGGCCTGCGAATCCGCGTGGAGTGGCAGAATAAGGGGGGATTGACGGGAGAAGTCCTCAACAATTCCAGCAACCCCGCCCGCAAGGACCATGGTAAATGGTGGGTGCGGGGCAACCAGCTCTGCCGACAATACAGTAGCTGGTATTCCGGTCAGCCGCTCTGCGGGGCCCTGAAAAAAGACGGCGATGAATACCTGATTTACAATGAAATCAGCGAACTGATGGTCATCTTCAAGCGGTTCGGCGATTAGGCGTCCCTACTCTTTAACCGGCACCGTGTAGCCCAGCGCCAGCCGGCCACCATCGATATAGATGGTCTGGCCGGTCATATAACTGGATTCGTCACTGGCCAGAAAAACCGCGGCACTGGCAATTTCTTCCGGCTCGCCGCAGCGCCCCATCGGTGTGCGCGACAAGATCATCCGTCGGGCCTTGTCGTCGTCCATGATCTTGCGCGCCATGTCGGTCAGGATCGTACCCGGCCCGATCGCATTGACCCTGATCCCCTTGTCGGCCAGGGACAGAGCCATCACCTTGGTCAGCTGATTGACGCCCCCCTTGCAGATAACGTAAGGCGACGCGGTCGGAATGGCGGTAACGGCGTTGATCGACGACATATTGATAATGACGCCACCCTCGCCGCTGACGGCCATATGGCGGGCCGCCGTCTGACCGGTCAAGAAAGCCCCTTTGAGGTTGACCCGGATGGTTTGATCCAGCGCGTCTTCCTCGACATCGAGGAAATCGGCGGTACGAAGCACGGCGGCGTTGGACAGCATGATATCAAGCCCGCCGAAGCGTTCGACCGTGGCCGCGACCAGGGAGACCACGTCGGCCTTGTCGCCGACATCGCAACGCCGATAGACGGCCTCGCCACCGTTCGCCGTGAGAGACGCGACCGCGGCCCCCCCTTTATCATCGTCGATATCGCAGATCATCACCTTCGCGCCTTCATTGATGAAAGCCTGTGCGCAGGCCAGTCCGATGCCCTGGGCCCCACCGGTGACGATGGCGGTCTTGTCTAGCAGTCTCATATCAAATCCTTTAATTTCCGGGTTTATTTTCTGGCTTTGGCGAGGCCGAGGCCTTCCAGGGCGTGCTCTATTTCGCCGAGAATCACGGGATCATCGATGGTCGCGGGAGCCTTGTAGTCTTCATTATCGGCGATTTTTTGCATTGTGCCACGCAGAATTTTGCCCGAGCGGGTCTTCGGCAGGCGGTCGACCACGGTGGCCAGTTTAAAAGCCGCGACCGGGCCAATTTTCTGACGCACCGATGCCACCACTTCGGCGACGATATCGCCCGCGTCGCGTTCGACCCCGGCGTTGAGCACCAAGAAACCAAGCGGCAACTGGCCCTTCAGATGATCGGCGACACCGATCACCGCGCATTCGGCAACATCGGGATGCCCGGCCAGAACCTCTTCCATGCCGCCGGTCGACAGGCGATGCCCCGCGACGTTGATGATGTCGTCGGTGCGGGCCATGATGTAGAGATAGCCTTCTTCGTCGATGTAACCGGCATCGGATGTCTCGTAAAAACCGGGGAAATGCTCCAGATAGGATGACAGGAACCGGTCATCGGCGTTCCACAAGGTCGGCAGGGTGCCCGGCGGCAGCGGTAACTTGCAGCAAATCGCGCCGATGTCCCCGGCGTTGACCGGATGCCCCCCTTCATCCAGCACCTGCACATCCCAGCCCGGAACGGCTTTCGTCGGCGACCCCGGTTTAACCGGATATGCGTGCAACCCCATGCAGTTCGATGCAATCGGCCAGCCGGTTTCGGTCTGCCACCAATGATCGATCACCGGCACCTTCAAGGCGTCTTCGGCCCAATGCAGGGTGTCGGGGTCGGTACGTTCACCGGCCAGGAACAGGGTTTCGAATGCCGACAGGTCGTAGTCCTGCAACAGTTCGGCCTTCGGGTCGTCGCGCTTGATGGCGCGAAAAGCCGTCGGCGCGGTAAACAGAGCCTTAACGTTGTGCTGGGAAATCACCCGCCAGAAAGCCCCCGCGTCAGGCGTGCCGACCGGCTTTCCTTCGTACAGAATAGTCGTATTCCCGTTCAGCAGCGGCGCGTAGACGATGTAGGAATGACCGACCACCCAACCGACATCGGACGCCGCCCAGAAGACTTCGCCGGGCTCCATACCGTAAACCGCCTTCATGGACCATTTCAGGGCCACCGCATGGCCGCCATTGTCGCGGATCACGCCCTTCGGCTGGCCGGTGGTGCCCGATGTATAGAGAATATACAACGGATCGGTGGCCGCGACCGGCACACAATCGTGCGGCGTGGCGCCAAGCATGGCTTGCGCCCAATCGATATCGCGACCGGACGTCAACGGCGCCGGGGCCTCCGGCCGTTGCAGCACAACGCAACAATCCGGTTTGTGGCTCGCCAGATCGATGGCGCCTTCCAGCAGGGGCATGTATTCAATCACCCGATTAACCTCGATCCCGCACGAGGCGCTGACGATGGCTTTCGGCTTCGCGTCGTCGATGCGGACCGCCAGTTCGTTCGAGGCAAAGCCGCCGAACACCACCGAATGGACGGCGCCCAGGCGGGCGCATGCGAGCATCGCGATGGCGGCTTCCGGCACCATCGGCATGTAAATGATGACCCGGTCACCCTTGGTCACCCCATGAGCCGCCAGGACGCCCGCGAACAGGGCGGTTTCGTCGCGTAAGCCCCTGTAGGTATAGGTTTTTACGGTCCCGCCGGTAACCGGACTATCGTAGATCAGCGCCGCCTGATCGGCGCGGCCTTCTTCGACGTGACGATCCAGTGCGTTGTAACAAGTGTTCAACTCGCCGCCGGTGAACCAGCGATAAAACGGCGCGCCGGAATCATCGAGAACCTTGTCCCATTTTTTGGTCCAGCGGATATCTTCGGCCATTTCACCCCAGAACCCATCGGCATCGACGAGCGAGCGGGTGTAGGCTTCGGTATACGGATCGGTCATGTCGTTCCCCATAGAACTTGGTCCGGGGCCCATTTGCGGGCTTCTCCGGTGTTGCATTAAGTCGTGCCGATTGTGCGGCAAAACAGGGAGATATGCAAAGGGGGTTTAGAGTCCCTCCCCCAATAATTTCGCCGTGTCGGAAATATTTCAAGGAACGGAAAAATGACGGGGTGACATTCTGCCGGAAAGTCTCAATATCGCGTGCTCGCGCCGCTCGGTTCCCAATGCTCCCCGGTAGCAAACGACATCGCCACAGCACCTTCTCGCTAGGCCGGAAGATCCATCGCCTTTCCGGCCAACGCGGCCCGCACCCTGCTCAACGATTCAAGATGAGCGACGGTCTCTGTCGGGCGTTCCGTGGCCACGCCGACCAGCAGGGCCTCGATGAGCGCAAGGGTGGCCGTGTGCATGCTCAGCATATTGGCCCGACCGCGCGCGACCGGAAGGACCAGGTCAACGCGATTGCGCAATTTAGGACCAAGCGTATCGGAGAAGAGTATTTTGGTGACGCCGCACCGGTCAGCTTGATTCAACAATACAGTCAACTCCCGGTACACCCGGCCATAGGCGAAGACCATCAGGAGGTCACCCTCTCTAAGTTTCTGCGCGCCGTCGGCGAGGAGAAAGCCGGTTTGGGTCAGGCTCAGCGCGTCGATGCCGAAGCGGCCGAGTTGAACCACAAAATATTCCGCCATCGCGCTCGACGGCCCGATACCGAAAATAAATGTGCGCCGGGCCCTGACGATAGATCGAACGGTGCTCCGGAAGTGGTCTGGCGTGATGTCACGGCGAAGACCGTCGAGCGATTTTTGATGGATGTTTAAGGTCGCATCAAGGGCGGCCTCCAAATCATCGCCTATCTCGCTGAGAGTTCGACTCACACGGCTGGCGGGGGACAGATTTTTTCGAAGATCCTGGGCCAGCGAACGCCGCAGGTCTTCCATACCGGCAAAACCGAGCGCTTTCGCCGTGCGAATCACTGTCGCATCGCTTGTGCCGACCTGCGTTGCAAGGACGGAAGCGGAGGCGATCAGGACCTCTTCCCGGTTCTCTTGAAAGAACCGGGCCACGCGTCGCTCGGCAGGGCTTATCTGCCCCAAACAGGTGGCTACCCGGTCATCGAAGGTGGTAAATATCTCCATGGCGATCAGCCCTTTATTGACTCGTGATGACGTATATACTACCACAACGATAATAGCTGTAGTTGATGCTACATAGCCATTAAATTGTTCGGCGATCCGCGGGGTGGGAGAGGGAATGCTTTTTCCGAAAAACGCGCAAAAAATACCGGCCGGCATCTGGGCGCTTGGTTTCGTCAGCCTGTTCATGGATGCCTCGTCGGAGCTGGTGCACAGCCTGCTCCCGGCGCTGTACATCTCGCTTGGCGTCGGCATGGCGGCCGTTGGGATCATTGAGGGCGTGGCCGAGGCCACCGCCGCCATTACCAAGATTTTTTCCGGGGCGTTAAGCGACTGGCTCGGCAAGCGTAAGATTCTGGCGGTCGTTGGCTATGGTTTGGCGGCGATTACAAAGCCACTGTTTCCATTGGCGCAAACGGTGGAGGTGCTGTTTGCGGCGCGCTTTATTGACCGGATCGGCAAGGGCATCAGGGGCGCCCCGCGCGATGCATTGATCGCGGACATAACGCCGTCGGCAATTCGGGGGGCTGCCTATGGCCTGCGCCATTCGCTGGACGCGGCGGGCTCTTTCATAGGTCCTCTTCTGGCGATAACCCTGATGGCCCTGCTGTCGGACAAGCTAACTCTTGTTCTGTGGTTTGCCCTGATTCCTGCCGTACTTTGCATGGCGTTTCTCATCTTCGGCGTCAAAGAACCAGAGGGTATTCCGGCCTCGAGAGACCAGGACGGCAAACGCAGCTTCCCTATGCATCGTGCCGATCTTGCTCAAATGAGCGGCAACTATTGGCTTGTCGTGGTGATTGGCGCGCTGTTCGCGTCGGCGCGCTTCAGTGTGGCGTTTCTGTCGTTGCGCGCCATGGGTTTGGGCCTGCCGGTCGGCCTGTCACCGCTGGTGCTGGTGTTGATGGGTGTTGTCTTCTCGCTGTCCTCCTATCCGGTGGGGCTGCTCGCGGACCGCATGGACCGGCGCTTCCTGTTGGCCTTTGGATTCGCGGCGCTTGTCGTTGCCCAATTGTTGTTGGCCACGGCGACAGGATACCTCCTGGCGATGGTCGGGGTCGCTGTATGGGGCATTCACATGGGCTTCACGCAAGGGTTGCTGTCGGTTCTGGTGGCGGACAGCGCGCCGCCTCAGTTACGCGGCACCGCATTCGGAATCTTTAATCTCGTCAACGGCATCGCACTTCTCTTCGCGAGTCTGGTGGCCGGTATGCTGTGGCAAATGCTGGGCGCATCGATGACCTTCTATGCCGGGGCTGCCTTTGCCGGAATGGCGCTGCTTCTGTTGCTCATTTCTTTCCGTTCCCGGCATTGGACGTGAAGCGGTCTTTCGATTATTGATATAAATCCAATTTCAAGGGACCCCTGACCAAAACCAGCAACAGGAATGCACGCGACATGACCGGCAACATCTACACGCAGCATCTGGACCGCAATCCGGCTAATTACACGCCCTTAAGCCCATTGAGCCTGCTGGCCCGCGCCGCCGACGTTTATCCCGACCGGCCGTCGGTCATTCATGGCGCGAAGCGCTTCACCTGGGCCGAAACAGCGGCGCGTAGCCGTCGCCTCGCCTCGGCATTGACCGGACGCGGCGTCAAAAAGAATGACACCGTCGCGATCATGGGCGCCAACACCCCGGAAATGTACGAAGCGGCCTTCGGCGTGCCGATGACCGGCGCCGTGCTAAACACCTTGAACGTGCGGCTCGACGCCGCCACCATCGCGCTATGCCTGGATCACGGCGAGGCTTCCGTGCTGCTGACCGATACCGAGTTTTCCGAAACGGTCAAAGCGGCGCTGGCCATATCGGGCCGCGACATTCTGGTCATCGATATCGCCGACAGCGAAGGCGGCGTCACAGGCGGCGAATTGGGCGAGACCGATTACGAAAGCTTTATCGCCGGTGGCGACCCGGATTTCCAATGGGCCCTGCCGGAAGACGAATGGGACGCCATCTCGCTTAACTACACGTCGGGCACCACCGGCAACCCCAAGGGGGTCGTCTATCACCATCGCGGGGCCTATCTGAACGCGCTATCGAACATTATAGGCTGGAATTTGGGGCCGCACCCGGTTTACCTGTGGACGCTGCCGATGTTCCATTGCAATGGCTGGTGTTTCCCGTGGACGCTGGCGGCGACCGCCGGGGTCAGTGTTTGCCTGCGCAAGGTCGATGCCGGCAACATTTTCGCCGCCATCGCCGATCATCGGGTAACCCATTTCTGCGGTGCCCCGATCGTCCTTAACATCGTCGTCAACGCCACTGACGACGAACGCCGCGACTTTGATCATACGGTGAAGGTGATGACGGCCGCCGCCCCGCCACCGGCCGCCACCCTGCAACGAATGCAGGAAGCGGGCTTCGAGGTCACCCACGTTTACGGCCTGACCGAAACCTACGGCCCGGCCGTTATCTGCGCCTGGCAACCGGAATGGAGCGATCTGGAAATCGAGGAACAAGTACGCCTGAAGGGACGCCAGGGTGTGCGTTATCATGTTCTGGAGGGACTCGACGTCATGGACCCGGATACCATGACCCCGGTGCCCCGTGATGGCGAGACCATGGGCGAGATCATGTTCCGCGGCAACATTGTCATGAAAGGCTACCTGAAGAACCCGACGGCCAGCGCCGAAGCCTTCGCCGGTGGCTGGTTCCATTCCGGTGATCTGGCCGTAATGCAACCGGACGGCTACATCAAGATTCGGGACAGGTCGAAGGACGTTATCATTTCCGGCGGCGAGAACATTTCGTCGATCGAGGTCGAAGACACGCTCTACAAGCACCCCGCGGTACTGGCCGCCGCCGTGGTCGCCCGGCCCGACGAGAAATGGGGCGAAACGCCGTGCGCCTTCGTTGAATTGAAAGCCGGTCACGACGACATCGGCGAGCAGGAAATCATCGATTTCTGCCGTGACAATATGGCCCGCTTCAAGTGTCCGAAAACCGTCGTTTTTGGCGATGTGCCAAGGACCTCGACCGGCAAGATCCAGAAGTTCCTGCTACGCGACCGAGTCATGAACCTTTAAGCGGTGACGGACCTACAAACCACCCCCAACGCCCGGGCCAATTTAATATCTTCGTCCGGGCGTTGGCGGTCGCATTAGCGGACCGGCCATAAAAAAACAGGCTTGCTGCCTGTGTTTACGTGCCTTCCAATGCTTTCAGTTGATCTTTGAGCTGAAGTTTCTGTTTTTTCAATTCGTGAAGCTGCACGTCGTCTGGATGTGGCCTTCTTTCTTCAAATTCTATCTTGGATTCAAGGGTTTCGTGTTTAGATTTTAGAGAATCTTTTCTCACATCGAGGTTCATGGCATCTGTCCTCCCTTTTGCCGGGTTGCCTGAGGGTTTTAATATAGGTCCATCGGGCTAAGATTTCCAGCCCACAGTCATCAGACAATCATTTCTCATACGCCATTTTCGAAGAAGCAAACCCGCACGCCATTGACCGTCATCAAGATTTCAAGACTTTATGGCCTGCATTTTTTTCCAGAAAAATGATATACTTTCTCCAAATCGGCAAACAACCCAGCAACACGATTGACCCATGGACGACAGCGAAAAGCAAAGCATCAAACTGACCGAACTGAAATCCGAACATCGTGACCTGGACGATGTGATCACGCGATTGATGGAAGACACGGCCTTTAACCAGTTGCAGGTGAAACGGCTGAAAAAGCGCAAGCTATTTCTGAAGGACCAGATCATCAACCTGGAAAATGCAATCCTGCCAAACATCATCGCCTGACGTCAGGTGCGCGCCAGCAGGTCCTGTTCGGCGCACCGCAGTATGGATTCGGCCGTATCGCCCGCCGAAAAGGTATGCACACCATAGGCCACTTGCGGCACCAGGGCGTGGTCCTGAAAATGAGCCGCAGCCTGGCCCAGCGCCCGGGCCAGGCTGGCAGCCTTGCCGGCGGCGGGTTCGTCGTCGGCGACGGTCAGGATAACGCCGAAGTCGCGACCGCCCAGGCTGCCGACAATATCGCTGTCGCGGACGCCCGCAGTCAATGTTTCGGCAACCAGAATCAAGATTGCCTCGGCGGCCTCCCGACCCAAGCGGCGGTGAATATCTTCGCTGTTCAGGACCTGGAAACAAAGGAACGAATTCGTCACACCGTCCCGGGCCGCCAACGCCAGCGTACGCGACAGCTCGCGATGCAAGCCACGGCGATTGAGCAACGGCAGCACCGGATGCCTGTCGGCAAGTTCTTCCAAATACTTGATATGAGACCGCGCATGCTCCAGCTCAATGCGGGACTTGTCGAACTCGGTCATAATCAAGGTCAGGGTTTCTTGCACCTGCGGTGTCATCTCGGCTATCGAAATGCCCATGATATCAGTCACATCCGAGACGTCATGCGCCTCGACCGGGTCGGGCCGCTGATGGGACTCGCTTTTCCGGCGTTTGCGTTGCTGCCCGTGCTTATCGACGGGCATCAGCGCCCCAATGGGCCCCGGTTCGGAAATATCCGCCATGACGACACCTCTGTGCTACATCGGAATTACGCTAACATTGGCCGGGCCAATGGAAAAGCTGTTTCGTAGGCCAGATGGCTTGCAAGGCCGTGCATTCCGCCTATAATGCGGCGCTTTCCGGGGCCGAGGACCCGGCCCTCGTCAACCGTGAAACGCCCTGAAGGAAAGCATTTATGAGCAAGTCAGAGCCTGTTGTCGGTATCATCATGGGCAGCCAATCGGACTGGCCCGTTATGCGCAACGCCGCCGAACGCCTGGAGGCGCTGGGAATTGCGTGCGAATCCAAAATTATCTCCGCTCATCGCACCCCGGAACGGCTGGACCAGTATTGCCGAACGGCCCGCGATCGCGGCATCAAGGTCATCATCGCCGGCGCCGGCATGGCCGCGGCGCTGCCCGGGTCGGCCGCGGCACTATGCCCGCTGCCGATATTGGGAGTTCCCATGGAAGGCAAGATGATGGGCGGACTCGACGCCATGTTGGCGATGACCCAAATGCCGCCGGGCGTTCCGGTCGGCAGCCTGGGTCTTGGCAAGGCCGGCGCCATCAACGCCGCCCTGCTGGCGGCTTCGATCCTCGCCCTGTCCGATCAAAAAGTGGCGCAAGCCTACGACGACTTCCGCACCGCCCAGACCGCGGCCGTACCGGAAACCCCGGAAGACTGATCCTAGGACGACCGGCGCGCCTTGGCGGCGACGGTGAAGCGGTGGAGGATACCGGTCGGGGTCGGCATCCGCGACAATCGGTCCATCAGTTTGCCCTTCAACGGCGGAATTTTCAGCACGTCGGCAATGCGGCGGTCAAGGAACGCCCAGGTTTCGGGGAAATCCCCTGCCCCGTCGCCATCGTCGGCCAGCCAATAAAGGATGGTGGTCGCCAGCACCGGAGCCAGCAAGGCGCGCTTGGTGTAGAAGTTGAAGTCGGTACTCTCGTCGCCAGCGGCGTACCAAATCTCGCTCACCGTGTCATATCCGCACGACAATGCCATCGCGACGTGCTGCGGCAGGCTCAGAAACGACAACAGTGGCCGCATGGCTTCACGGTGCGGCGCCAGCACCTGTAACCTGAGCCGAACCCCGGCGGCGATACGGTCCCTGACTTTCAGGGTCGACATATCCAGCTTGCCCATTTCGGCAACCATCCGACGGTCCGCCCAGTTGGAAAAATGGCGCGCCATATCGGCCATGCCCCCGGGAAAGGCCCGTTCCGCGACCATCAGATCCAGTCCGGACATCTCGCCCAGATCGGCTGTTCCGGCCCGCAGGGCCGCCTGATTCCAGCCTTCAAAGACCACGTGGGGCAGGGTTGCCAGCAAAACCAGATCGCGGATTTCCAGATTTTCGGTGCTCATTACATTTACTCGCTTGGTTCCGGCGCTTCTGCGGCCAGGGATTTGTGAATTTCTTCATTGTAACCGAAGGTCGCGAGGTCCGTCATCCGTTGCGGATAGAGTATCCCGTCCAGGTGATCGCATTCATGCTGCACGACACGGGCATGGAAGCCGCTGGCGCTACGTTCGATGACGACACCGTCAAGCCCCTGCCCGCGATAGATGATGTCGCTATAGCGCGCCACGGCGCCCATCATGCCGGGCACCGACAGGCAACTTTCGTAGGCCGTGTTACGGTCATCGCCCACGGGCACGATGTCCGGGTTCATCAGCACCGTCATCGGCACTTCGCCGCAGTCCCCGTCAAGCCCGGCATCGCGGTAGCGCTCAGATATCGCTCGCGCCGCCGGCACCCGAAATATGACCAGCCGGAGCGGCACATGAACCTGCGGCGCGGCCAGGCCAACACCACCGATATCGGCCAGGGTGTCGAGCATATCGGCCACCAACGAGACAATTTCAGGTGCAGCGGCATCGGACACAGGATCGGCCGCGCGCCGCAAAACCGGGTGCCCCATGCGGGCAATCTTAAGAATAGCCATAAACGAGATTTATCCTGTACCAAGTGAGACTGGAAAAAGTTGATAAATGGAGTCCGGTTGTTCTTCACAATGCCGGATGGATATGTTAGAAGGCCATCCGCTTGAACGGAAGAGACTTATATACCGTTTATCCGATATTCATAGAAGTGAGAGTAAAATCCTGTGCTAGTCACCGTCCGCGACAACAACGTCGATCAGGCCTTAAAGGCCCTTAAAAAGAAATTACAGCGCGAAGGCGTCTTCCGTGAAATGAAGCTGCGCCGCGCTTTCGAAAAACCGTCCGAACGCCGGACCCGCGAAAAGGCGGAGGCTGTCAGCCGTAGCCGCAAGCTGGAACGCAAGCGCATCGAACGCGACGGCTTCTGAAAGCCTCTTTTTTTCGATATCGATCGCTCAAGAAGCGCACCCCGGCAACCACGCGGTGCGCTTTTGCTTGCCTGAAGCGATAATCCAGAAGTAAAAAAAAGGCGGGAACCGTGAGATCCCCGCCTTTTACTCATCGTTACAGTGTAAATGTTAGCCGAGTGCCTGAACGATTTGTTCCGTCATCTTCTTGGCGTCGCCGAACAACATCATGGTGTTGTCGGCGAAGAACAGTTCGTTGTCGACGCCGGCGTAACCCGATGCCATCGAGCGTTTGATGAACAGCACCGTACCGGCCTTTTCGACATCCAGGATCGGCATGCCGTAGATGGCGCTGGAGGTATCGGTCTTGGCGGCAGGGTTGGTGACATCGTTGGCGCCGATCACGAAGGCGACGTCGGCGGAGGAAAATTCATGGTTGATTTCCTCCAACTCGAAGACTTCGTCATAGGGCACATTGGCTTCCGCCAGCAACACGTTCATATGGCCGGGCATGCGGCCCGCAACCGGGTGGATGGCATAGGAGACATCGACCCCTTCGGCCTTCAGCGTATCGGCCATTTCCCGCAACGCATGCTGCGCCTGGGCAACCGCCATGCCATACCCCGGAACGATAATAACCTTGGACGCATTCTTCATCAGGAACGCGGCATCTTCGGCGGCCCCTGATTTAACCGCCCGGTCAACACCGCCACCGGCCGCCGCCGGGCCAGCCGCGACGCCGCCAAAGCCGCCCAGCAGGACATTGAAGATCGACCGGTTCATGCCCTTGCACATGATGTAGCTGAGGATCGCCCCGGACGAACCGACCAACGCGCCGGTAATGATCAGGGCCGGATTGGAAAGCGTGAAGCCAATGCCGCAAGCGGCCCAACCCGAATATGAATTGAGCATCGACACGACGACCGGCATATCGGCGCCGCCGATCGGGATAATAATCAAGAATCCAATCAGGAAAGCCAAGGCCGCCAAGGTCCAGAACAGGGTCGGCGACTGCCCCTGCACCAGGACCACAACCAGCACCACGATGGCAATGCCGATCAGCGCATTCAGCTTGTGCTGACCGCCAAATGTGATCGGGGCGCCGCTCATGATGCCCTGAAGCTTGGAGAACGCGATGATCGAGCCCGAGAAAGTAATGGCGCCAATGACCAGGCCCAGCGATAGTTCAATCAGGCTGCCCGTCGAAATATTGCCAACCGTGCCGATGCCATAAGCTTCCGGATGAAAAAATGCCGCCGCCGCCACAAATACGGCGGCCAGGCCAACCAGCGAATGGAAGGCCGCGACAAGTTGCGGTAGCGCCGTCATCTGGATTTTCACGGCGACAACGGTGCCGATGGAACCACCGATCAGCATCGCCAGCAGGATCATCGAAAAACTCATGACGCCGGGATCCATCAAGGTCGTAACAATGGCGATTACCATGCCGACGATGCCCATGAAGTTGCCGGTACGGGCCGTTTCCGGCGACGATAATCCGCGCAGCGCCAGAATAAAAAGCACCGAGGCGATCAAATAGGCGAAGCCTGTAAAGTTGTCAGTCATGCCGGGCGCTCCTTATTTCTTTTTCTTCTTGAACATGGACAGCATACGCTGGGTGACGATAAAGCCGCCGAAGATATTGACCGAAGCCAACATCACCGCCATGAACCCCATGACTTTCGAAAAATCCATCTCCGCCGGGCCCGCCGCCAGCAAGCCACCGACGATGATCACCGATGAAATCGCGTTGGTTACGGCCATCAGGGGCGAATGCAAGGCGGGCGTAACGCTCCACACCACATAAAAGCCGACGAAGCAGGCCAGCACGAAAATCGTGAAAAGGGATAGAAAATGATCGCCGCCGCCGCTCATCGGCGCCGCGGTCAGCCGCGTCGCCTCGACTGCGATCTGAAGCGCGTTTTCGGCCAGTTTTGCCGCCTCACTCGCCAGGCGAGTCGAGTGATCGGCGATTGTTGCCGCATCCATGGCTAGGTATCCTTCTGTTCTGATGTATCGGGCTCTTCGGCGGCCGGCTTCTTCTTGGTGGCCGCTTTTTTCCTGGCCGGCTTGGTTTCCGCGAGGCGAGGATGAACGACCTTGCCGTCGCGGGTTACCAACGTTCCGGTAATAATTTCATCTTCCCAGTCGATCTTAAGCGCCTTGCTTTCGGCATCGACCAGCGGGGTCAGGAAATTCAGCAGGTTGCGGCCATACAGCGAACTGGCGTCTTCGGCCAGACGACCGGGGACGTTTTCATGGCCGACGATCAGCACGCCGTGCTTTTCAACCACCTTGCCCAATTCCGAAAGCGGGCAATTGCCACCGGCTTCAACAGCCAGATCGACAATGACCGATCCCGGTTTCATGGACTTGACCATATCCTCGGTAATCAGCACCGGGGCCGGACGACCGGGAATCAGCGCCGTGGTTATAACGATATCCTGCTTGGTGATGTGTTCGGCCACCACTTTCTTTTGTTTTTCGAAATATTCGGGCGGCATTTCCTTGGCATAGCCGCCTTCGGTCTGGGCGTCTTTTTCCATTTCCGGATCGACGGTCAGGAACTTCCCGCCCAGGCTTTCGACCTGTTCGCGGGTCGCCGGGCGAACGTCGGTCGCTGTGACCACGGCGCCCAACCGCTTGGCCGTCGCGATGGCCTGCAATCCGGCGACACCGACGCCCATGATAAAGGCCTTGGCGGGGGCGATGGTGCCCGCCGCCGTCATCATCATCGGGAAGGCGCGACCGAAAACAGCCGCCGCATCAAGCACCGACTTGTAGCCGGCCAGATTGGACTGCGACGACAGGATATCCATGCTTTGGGCCCGCGTGATACGCGGCATCAACTCCATGGCGAAGGAGGTCACACCCGCCGCGGCGAGAGCATCCATATCCTTGGGGTTGGCCAGCGCGCCAAGAGAGGAAATCAGGATCGCGCCTTTTTTCATCATCTGCGCTTCGCTGTTGGCACCCGATGTCATCGGACGTTGTACCTTGAGGACGATATCGGCTGATTTCAAAGCGTCCGCCTCGCTCTTGGCGATGGACGCTCCGGCGGCCTTGTAGGCATCGTCGGAAAATGAAGCCGTCGAACCAGCGCCTTTTTCGACCGTCACGTCGAAGCCGAGCGCGATCAGCTTCTTGACGATCTCTGGCGACCCGGCGACTCGTGTCTCGCCAGCCTGCCGCTCTTTGGGAATAGAAATTTTCATATCGGGTATTTCCTTAAATCTTCCTCTGTGGGGATTCCAGAACAACGCCGCATACAAAACTCCCCGTTAGGTTATGCACCGTCCGGGGGATTTTCTCAAGACCCGCCCCGCCTTTTTTCACAAGCGCTTAAGCCCTTGCATTACGATGATTTTTAGCGCAAATCGTTGAACACCATGAATAACGAATCAAGACAGGGAAACAGCGGCGGCGAAACCGCCCTGGCAGACACCGGACGCGGCGTCGCGGCGATTGCCGGGGCCGGTCTTTTTTTCAGCCTGAACACGCCGCTGGCACGGGTTTCCTACAACAGTGGCAGCAATTCCGGCACCGTTGTGTTTCTGCGGGTTATTGTCTCGATCATCGGAATCGGCGCGTTAATGCTGTCGGGAAAGCGCTCATTCGCACTGCCCCGTCAGGCTATCCTGCCGTTGCTCGCGGTATCGTTGTCGATTTCCGTGCAAAGCATTTGCTACCTGACGTCTATCGCCTTCATCCCGGTCGGCCTGGCCGCACTGTTGTTCTATACGTTCCCGTTGATGGTGGCGCTGGGTGACAGGTTCATCGACGGCGTTGCCATCGGCGCCCCTCGTGCGATTGCCTTCACCGCCGCATTCACCGGCATTGCGCTGGCCATCGGCCCATCATTCGAACTGCTTGACTGGCGGGGGATCGCTCTTGCGTTGCTGGCGGCGTTGGCTAACATGCTGGCCTTCAGGGCGGCAGCCAGGGCACTTCGGCTATCAAGCTCTGTCGTCGTTTCTTTTTTTGGCAACGTCTTCGCGGTGCCGTTTTTGGGGCTGGCACTGATATTCCTTGGCGGCTTACAAACACCGGACACCCTGATCGGCTGGTCGGCACTGGCCAGCGTCGGGGTATGCTATACGGTTGCAATGCTGCTGCACTTCGCTGGTATTGGGTTGATCGGCACCACCCACGCGTCGCTGATCTATAATCTGGAGCCGCTTTTTTCCATCGCCGCGGCGGCGCTATTGCTTGGCGAACGCCTGACCCCGCTTCAATATGTCGGAGGCGCCATCGTCGTCACCGCATTGATCGCTTCCGACCTGGTATCAACCAGAATAAGGCCAAAGCCATGCTGACCCCTCCAGCGCGGGGATTTTCCCCGATCGAATTCGAACGTCGCACCGACCGTGCGCAACGACAAATGGCGGACCTTCGGGTCGATGCCCTGCTGCTCAGTACCGAGCCCGAGGTCCGTTACTTTACCGGATTTCATAGCCAGTTCTGGGAAAGCCCGACGCGACCGTGGTTCACCATCGTGCCGCTGACCGGCAAACCGATCGCGGTGATTCCGGAAATCGGCGAAAGCGGCATGGCCAAAACCTGGATCGAGGACATCCGCACGTGGCCCGCCCCGCGCCCACAAGATGACGGCGTTTCCCTGCTGGTCACGGCGCTGGCCGGCCTGAGCCGCCGGTTCGGGCGGATCGGCGTCCCGATGGGACATGAAAGCATTCTGAGGATGCCATTGGCTGACTTCACCCGGTTGCGCGACAAGCTGCCGGGGGTCGAGATCGTCGATGCCTCGCCACTGATCCATGACCTCAGAAACATCAAGTCTGAACAGGAAATCGCGAAAATCCATTACGTCTGCCAGTTGACCTCGGACGCCTTCGAAGCCCTGCCGAAATCCCTTCGGACAGGCCAGTCCGAACGGCAGAATTGCCAGCGCCTGCGCATCGACCTGCTGCACCGCGGGGCCGACAATTCCCCTTACCTGATCGCCGGGTCCGGTCCCGGCGGCTACGACAGTATCATCATGGGGCCAACGGATCGGATTATTAATAAAGGCGACGTGCTGATCATCGACACCGGCACCGTCTATGACGGCTATTTTTGTGACTTCGACCGCAATTACGCCTTCGGAACGCCGGATGACGCGCTCAGGCGGGCCCACGATGTCGTCTACCAGGCGACCGACGCCGGGATCGCTGCAGCCCGGCCAGGGGCCACCTGCGCCGACCTCGCCGCCGCCATGTGGCGGGTGCTGGAAAACGGCGGCGCGCTGGGGAATGACGTTGGCAGGCTGGGGCACGGCCTTGGCATGCAACTGACCGAAGGCCCATCGCACAGGCCGGGCGATCACACAATTCTGCAACCGGGCATGGTGCTGACCATCGAGCCGGGCATGGCTTTCGCCCCGGGTAAAAGCATGGTGCACGAAGAAAACATCGTCATCAGGGAACACGGGGCTGAATTACTGAGCCGACGGGCGCCGGCCGAAATGCCCGTTATCGAATAGGACTTTTCGGTGTCGCGGGGTTGTTCGCGGCCCGTTCAACGCGGTATGCTCGTGGCTCCGGGATCAGGGGAAAATTTCATGTTCATCGAAGACATCGTCAAGGCCGCCGACATATCGGGAGAATCCGGAAACGGGCTGGTCTTCGTTTCACCGGAAACGCCACTCCTCGACGTCGCCGATGTGTTATCGAGTAGCAATATCGGCCTGGTCCTCGTGCTCGATGAAGCTGCCAAACTAATGGGTGTTCTGTCGGAACGAGACATCGTCACCGCGATCGCCAAGAACGGTGCCGCGGCCCTGCAAACGCCGGCGCAAGACGCCATGACCCGTAACGCCCGAACCTGTGCGCCACGTGACAATCCGAAAGACGTAATCAACACCATGAGCGAGGGCCGCTTCCGGCACATGCCCATTATCGATCAGGGTCGCCTGACCGGACTGGTCAGCAGCAGCGACATCCTGAAATACCTGTCCGACAAGATGAGCCCCGATGAACAATTCCGCATCTGGACCAAGTCGCTGTGGATATAGGCGACGCCCTCAAGACCGGTTGGCCCGATAACCGCGAACGCCTCGGCGTTTCCCCCGGACGTGCAAGAAAAACGGATCGCCAACATGCGGACCCAACCAACCGACCCCGACGATATTCCGCTGGCCCCGGGCGATCGGACCGGAACGTCATTTCTGGCGTATGGAATGATCAGGTGATCGCGGGGTGCAGAGATATCGCCGCACCCTCTCGGACAGACGTCTAGCACACCCCTAACCGGAAACTCAGCGATATGGAAATCCATGTTTTTCTTCAAGTTCTGCTGATCATATTGTTGACGGCACGGGTCTTCGCGGAGCTCGCCTCCCGCCTGAAATCGCCTTCCGTGATCGGCGAATTAGTTGCCGGAGTGGTGCTTGGGCCAAGCCTGCTAGGCTGGGTCGAGCCATTCGAAGCCATAAAATTGCTGGCGGAAATCGGTATCATCCTGCTGTTGTTTGAGGTCGGGCTCGAAACCGATCTGATGAGCCTGAGCCGGTCGGGATGGAAGTCGATAATCGTCGCTATTGGGGGATTCGTTCTGCCCTTCATGCTTGGGTTTTCACTCAGTTACGGCGTTTTCGGCCTGTCGTTGCTGGTCTCACTGTTCATCGGCGGAACGCTGACCGCCACCAGTATCGGCATTACGGTAAGGGTTTTAAGCGATCTGAAAGTTCAACACGGGCACGAAGGCCAGATTGTGCTCGGGGCTGCCGTGCTGGACGACATATTCGGCGTCGTGTTGCTGGCGCTGCTTTATGAATTCGCGATCGGCGGCGGCGTCAGTATGATCAATACCGGCAAGGTGTTGCTGTTCATCGGGATGTTTTTCGTGCTGGCGCCTATTGCGGCAAAGTTAATTTCAGTGGTTATCAAGCGCCTGGACAGAACCACTGAAGTGCCGGGTCTGATTCCGACCATGATGGTCTCACTCGTGCTGTTCTTCGCCTGGCTCGCAAAGGAGGTCGGCGCCCCGGAAATGTTGGGTGGGTTTGCCGCGGGGCTTGCTTTGTCGCGGCGTTTCTTTTTACCCCTGGGCGTAGCCCTGCATGCCGATCCCACGTTTGCACTGCGGATTGAAGAGCAGATGAAACCGATCATTCATCTATTCACGCCAATCTTTTTTGTCATGGTGGGTTTGTCCCTTAACTTGCGTCAGATCGACTGGGGTTCTTTCCATATATGGGCATTGTCACTGGCACTGTTCGTTGCGGCCGTGGCCGGAAAATTCGCGGGGGCGGTTGTTATCAGGGAACCATGGAGTTCACGTTTTATAATTGGCGTCGCCATGATTCCGCGCGGCGAGGTCGGTCTGATTTTCGCCGAACTGGGGCGCGAAAGCGGGGTCCTGGGAAATGAAACCTATGCCGCGTTGATCATTGTCATCGTGCTGACCACCCTGCTCCCGCCCTTCGTGATGAAATGGTTCTATAACAGCCGCTATGAGGAGAGGCTGGCCCGATAATCCGGGGAATGACGGGATCGGGCCAGAAAGCCCTCCATGCCGGCGATGTTTTCCCGGTAATACCGGTGGTAGTCGGATAATTCCGGCGTGCCTTCGCAGCGTTCGGCGAAGGTGGTCAGGACGGGCAGTTGTCGGCGGGCGAAGTCGGCCTGATCGATTCCGGGAAGTCGTGGCAGCAGGGTCGTAAAATTAAGAATGACGCAGCCGCCCCTGGCTTTCCTCGCGGCGCCCTGCAAGCCGGCGGCAACATTGGGCGCGCCGGCAATCAAGGCGTCGGCATAGCCCCGCAAGGTGGCCGCCTGTTCCATCAGTTGCTTGCGTTCATGGTCGAAATCCGCCCGATCAACCACTTCCTTGTCTCGGTAAACGACCGGTGCGTCCTTCGACGTGTCGCATTCCCATCCGGGTTTGGCGATCAGCAGCGGGGCCTGGTCGCGTTCTTCACGGAAGGGTGAGAAGGGCATGGTTTTACAGCGGGACGGCTTATCCGCATGGATGCCGCATTCGCCATTTTCCGTCAATGCCGGGCAGGAAAATGATGGTGGGATGTAGGACGTCGGGGTGATTTGTATCGCCACCCGTTTGCGCTTACCCAACGCCACCGTGGTACCCTGTTCCGCCGTCAGGTCAAACGCCTTGGCCCCCTGCCTGACGGTCGTCAGGATCATCGCCAGCGGTAGCCGCCCGGCATTGGCAAGGGCATCCTTCAGCGTTAGCGGCAGCCAGCCGTAACAGCACTTTCCACACGCCGTGCACTGAAAATGCCGCTCCATCCAATCAGCTCCGCATGCTCAGGCGCCGCAACATTTTTTATACTTCTTGCCGGAACCGCAGGGGCACGAATCGTTGCGGCCGACCTTGGTCACATGGACGGGGGCGGACCTTGGGTTCATTTGCCCCCCGGCACACAGCCAACGCCCTTCTTCGCGACGAAATTGTGACACCTCATGATGGATACGCTGCTCGCCGCGCAGGCTGAAGTCGGCGACGAATTCGATGACCCCGGTCTCGTCGTCAATCCCGCCGTCGGTAACGGAGCGGATCTCCAGCTTTTGCCATTTGGCTTCGGCAGCCGTGCTTTCGGCCTCTATCTGGTCAAATTCGCCCCTGATATCGGATGTCAGGGTTTCGACCAGATAATCCGTGTTTCCGGTCGCAAAAGCGGTGTAGCGCGAGCGCAAGAGCGCCTCTGCGGTTGCCGCCGGCGCCCCGGCCAGGACCGGGGCGCAACAGTCATCAAAATTACGGCCAGAGCCACACACGCATTTCGTCATAATATCAAACTCCTTGTCGGTTGATATACTGACGAAAGTTCAAGATCGTCAAGCCACTCTTCCACATGGCCACAGCGCCAATCGCGGCGATCATAAGAAATACGGTAGTGTGAACGACCAGCACCATGGACAGGGCTTCTTCATTAGCAACGCCCAGTAACTTAAGCGCGAATGCCGATCCAATAACGCCGCCGCCGGGAATACGAATAAACCGCGACATGATCAGGGCAAAGCCGGTGAAGATCATAATGAACAGGTAGTCGGACGGCGACAAAACGATACCGAATGCCAGTCCCGCCCACAAAAAATGTGTTGTCGAAATAAGCTTCATGCCGATACTGGCAATGACGACCCCGACCCCTCGCCAGCGGGATTTCGGCCAGATGATGCCGTCGGCCATGCCGCTGCCTAGCCCCGCCAGCCTGCCGTCAAACACCCGTTCCAGCCGGGCGATGTTGCGCCCGACGATTGAACCCGGCGTCGTCAGGCTGTTCTTGGACAGGAACAGGGCGCCAAACAGGCCCACGAACAGCACCAGAGTGCCGCTGCCGCCGACCATCAGGCCCAATCGAAGGTCACCATCCACCGCGGGCAAGGCGGCGAACATTAGCAGCAGCCCGACCAGGACCGCGAAAACGATACCGTCGACGAACCGCTCGACCGCGGTCGTCAACAACACGGTTACAACCGCCAATTTTTCGAGTCGCGCGATCAGCCAGGCGCGCACCAGCGGACTAACGCCAACCGGGACCAGCATATTGGCGAAGTATCCCGCCATCACCGCGCCGAACAACCGAAGCGAGCCGACCGGGCGCACATCATACAGAATTTGCCGCCACTTCCATCCTCGCAGCAATTGCTCCGCCGGGACGGCAATGACAAGGGCGGCAATCCAGATCATGTTGGCGCCTCGCAGCACGCCGGGCAGGCGTTCGAGGTCGAGATTCCGGAACGTCACAAACAAGACGCCAGCCGTAAGCAAGGCCGCGACAACCGACCAAATAATCGTACGGAGGCGGCGTGCAGCATCGGCCATCATGCCGCAACCACCAAGGCCGGAAACCGGAAACTCCCTTCGAACATGATCGATTTACCCTGCTACCGGTGGATCGGAGCGTCTGGACTGAACGCGTGAAACACGAAAGCGAACTCTATGAAATAGGCTACGTCGTGCCCATCGACCGTCGCGACGACATTACCGACATCCTTGCCCTTTGCGATAATTTTTCTATTCAGGGCGCTGTTCTGACCCGCTGACCACGTGAAAATGGTTCCGTCGTCCGCGACGACACGCTTGTCCTTGCGTATTTTTTCCAAACTGTAGGCCTCGTGTCGGCCCGGCGTTGAGACCACGCGGGCCAATGGCGCAATATTTTTCGGCATGTCACCGCGATACAAAAAAGGCAGCGCCGCATTGTCATAACCGGCATAGGGGTTCTGACCATACCGGCGCGCGGAGGCATTGTTTGGCACCAGAACCAGCGCACCCGCATCCGCACGGGCCTTGAAATTCTTCCAACTTTCCAGCCGGGCCGGGATGATGTGCAGTTCCTTGCCGGTCAGCGCACCGATGATGGCGGTGCCGGTGGCCTGTTGCCAGAAGCTTTCGGTCTGCCGGTCATACATCACCAGATCGCTGTTACGCAGTTTTCCGGTGGTGCCGAAATCCAGCACCCGACCTTCCAGGCGCCGGTCGAATACGATGGCGGCGTTGCACAGCGGACAAAAGGTAACGGCGACCGGCGTTCCCTTTATATCGTCGTTGACGATTTCATGCCACGTCATCACGCGCAGCGGATAAGCCCTGAACTGCCCGTTCAGATGAACTCCGACAACCGGTTCGCTATCCGGCAACACGTAATCCCTTGCCGGGACGAACGAGGGTGCGTCGATGGGCGGAATGCCGTCTCGTGGCGGTCCACCCGACACAATTTCCCCGATGTCGATGGACGTCTTAGAGAAGTCGGCCTTGGGGAATTCCCGTTTCCAGGCGCCCGGCGCGTCGGCCGCCTGCGCCGGCAGGGCGAGCAACATTAGCACCAACAGATAACCCATTGCGGCATCCTTTCAGACCATATCCGCTCGTCCCCGTCACAGTTTGACGGGACCTGCCGGCACAGTCCATTTGAAGACGCCGGGGTCACGAAAATGTGTTCCCGTCATCCCCGGATCGCTGCCTCCCTACGCATAAATATTCATATACTTCATGCAGATAACCCGCAGACAAGAGGCGATGTTTTTGTCGTTCGCCACCATGCACTGATCGTGGATGCGTTCGATCAGTTGCGGAAGCGTCGATTGCATCCGTTCAGACATATCTTCGAGCACCGTCCAAAATACCTTTTCAAGGCGGATTGTGGTACTATGGCCGTGAATACGGAAACCGCGTTTTTCGGGTATGAACTCATTGACCTGATCCGTTGTGCAGGCGTCAAACATATGTCCCAGAAAGTTCTCCGGTTCGATTTCGACGAAGATTGACATGGACCTAGAACCTATTCCAGAGAGTTGAAAGCGTCTGTTTGCAATAATTACTACCACCCGGTTTTCAATACAGCCTAGACTTTTTCCAGTGCGGTGGACAACCACCGCCACGAAACACCATATTGATTGGCGGGATCTCCGATACATGGAATTCTTCAAAAAGACACTCGATCCGGTCATTGCGTTGATGGCAATCGCCGTGCTCGACATTTTCCTTTTCCTTATTGTCGGCGCATGGACGGTCGGCGGAGGCGAGACCATGATGACGGGTTTAATCGCCCAGGTGTTCATGGGTGACGCCCTCAAACGCCTGCCGTTCTGGAATTTGGTGTTCGTGCCCGACGCGGGATACTGGAAGATCTACATCAGCCTGGGCATGCTGTTCGGCGCCTTCGTCGGGGCCAAGTTAAGCAATGAATTCTATCTGCGCTTTCCAAGGCGGGTGTCGGAATGGATGATGATTTCCCTCGGTGGCCTGTTGATGGGCATCGGCATCCGGCTCGCCTTCGTCTGCAACGTCTCGACATTTTTCGGCCTGACCCCGGAAATGAACCTGGGCGGCTATCTGGCCATCAGCGGTATCGTCGCCGGGGCCTGGGTCGGCTCGATGATTTATAAAAAAATTCTGGAGAGTTAAGGTCATGTCAATCGTTGGCCAATGCCTCGTCGCCTTCATTTTCGGATCCGTCGTCGGCCTGCTGGTGCAGCGGTCCCGGTTTTGCAACACCGCCGCCCTGCGCGACGCCATCCTGTTCAAAACATATCGCAACACCAAGGCTCTGTTGGTTGCGATGATGATATTGACCTTCGGCTTCACCTTGTTTCTGACCTTCGGCGAGGGCAAACCCATGCACTTTGATGTCGGCCTGAATACATTTGCCGGATTGTTTATTTTTGGCATCGGCATGGTATTGGCCGGGGCGTGTACCGTATCGACCTGGGTCAAGGCTGGTGAAGGCAACATCGGTGCCGTCTGGGCGTTGCTGTTCACGTTTATCGGAATGTTCCTGTTTTCGATGGTATGGTCGGTGAATTACTGGCCTCCGGCACCGGCCAGCATGACCGGTGATCCAAACCTGGAAGCCCTGCAACTGGGCTATTCGAACGCCCGCACGCTGCAAGACAAATTCGGCATTCCGGCCGTCGTTTTCGGGTTGACCCAAATCGCCGTATTGTATGGCATTTACCGCGCCATCCTAAGCAAGGAAGCCGTCCAGGCGGGACACCATCGCGACGTTGCGAAAAGCCATGAAACCGTCACTGTTCCGGATAATTGAGAGAGAAAAACCATGGGATTGTTCAGCAAAAAACCGAAAACCGAAGAAACGACAACCAGCCATGACGTAACCCTGGGTGACGGGGCGACCCATACCATCGCCAAGGTGGTGGATTGCATCGGCGACAGCTGTCCGCGACCGCAGCTAATGACCAAGAAGACCATCGGCCAGGTTGATGTCGGCCAGGTCATCGAAGTCATGGTCGATAACCCGTCATCGATGGAAGCCCTGCCGCCGATGTGCGACGAGCTCAGCGCGACGCATCTTGAAACGGTCAAGGCCGAGCGCTGCTGGAAAGTCTACATCCGCAAGGATTGACCGGTCAGGAGAGACCACATGCCAAAAATTGCGATGACGATCTATTCCTGGGCCGCGCTGGTTATCTCTGTCGGCGGTATAGCCGCGATGTTGATCGCGCCGCCACACAGCTTACGGTCCGACCGCGACGGGGTGCCGTATTTCACGCCGCGGGTCGAAAATCCCGAAACCGGGTCCGCGATCAGGCTCAATGACCTGATCCGGCACTACCGCGGCGACTGAGGAACACGATTGAAATGGATATCGAAACCACGTCTCACCTGATCATGGCCGTCATTGCATTTGGCGTCATGTACATAGCCTTTATCAAAGACACCCTGTAACGGAGGTCACACCATGGAAAGAACCAGCCTGTATTACTGCATTGGGTCGCTCGCCGTATCGCTGCTGATCGCGGTTGTGGCGTTTCCCTTTGCGGCCATGGACTTGAACACGGTCAACGCCGCCAACGCGCCCCGACCGGCCTACGTCATGGGCAGCGTTGACGTCGGCGAAGGCTTTGGCAAGGTCTCGGTCGAAGAACTGATGACCTATTACATCGAAAACCCGCCGGCCGTAAAAACGGGTGCAACCGCAGCCCCAGAAATTCACTTCGGGGGATGCTGAACACATGAACTGGCGAGCGCTGAGTATGGGACTGGCGTGTTTGGCTACCATATCGTACAGCCACCACGCAGCGGCGCGCGAAAACGGCGGCGGCGTGATTTTCGTCGCCGACGTTTCAGAAGCCGCCGACGCGCAGGTCATCGACATCCGAGACATAAAATCCTGTACCGAGGCATCCCTGCCCGGCGCCCGGTGCCTTCCGTCGAGCAATTTTATCGACCCCGACGGCCGGGTTATCGGCTTTCATGCCTTACGCTGGTTGCTTGGCACCGTTGGCTTGAGCGGCGGCGAAACCGTTCTGGTGATCGGCACGAGCCCCCAAGACGCCAAAACCATCGGCACGCTGTTGGGTCTTGCAGGACAACATAACGTTCAAGTAGTCGATATGCCCTTCACCGCCCCGGCCGGCGCCACCGGCGGCGAGCCGCGCAGCCTTAGCCGCGAGGTCGTTTTCACGGCACCCATGCGCGATACCGTCACGCGACTGCCCATCCGCTGATTTATAGGAAAATTTAATGGACGTCCTGTTACATCTGACCACCCCCGACGCGGCGCGCATCGCCGCCCCGTTAGGCCGCGCCCTGACGACAAAGGGTGCGACGTGGGGCTGCTTCCTGACCAATGACGGCGTCAGGGCGCTCGGCGATTCCGACTTTCTGACGGCATCGACGGCGGCAAGCCGGATCGCGGTATGCGAACATTCATGGGACCTGCATATGGCGGGACAGGCGTGCCCGGTGGAAACCGGAAGCCAGACCATCAACAGCATACTGATGGCCGAAGCCGCAAAAGTGGTTAGCCTGTGATGGCGAAGGAGAGACTGTCTTGAGCACGAAATCCATTCTGGTTCTGGGGCGGCGCGATCATACCGAAGCGATGCGCGTGGCCGCCGGCCTGACCATCGTCGGCAACGATGTGCGACTGATTTTGATGACCGGGCCGGTGGCCGAAACCGACGCCAACGCCGAACAGGCGGAACTTTTGGAGCTGTCCGACATCACGCCGGAAACGACGGTGCCTGAAATGGCCGACGATCTGGTTTTTCTGGACGCAACGGCACTGGGTCAGGCGATCACCGACTGTGACCGCGTGATAAGCCTGTAAAGCCAAAATTAGAAGGACGGAGGATCTGCGATTAAGACAATTCTGGAATTGAACACAGGCTTGTTTCCCGACGCCGCAACGGTGGAAAAATCCATCGCTACACGCCAGGGACTCGATCAGGTTATCCGCCTGAACGTGAGCAGCCTGCAACCCGACGACACTGAGAGCTGGGAGGCGGTAGCCGCCGCCATCCTTGGCGCCGATTTGATCGTCACATTGTAGCGGGTGGACCGCTGCGTCTAAGTCTGAGAAAGGGAGAGTTACGAATGACGAACGTTAATCAAAACGTTAATCGAATAGTGGGGAAATGGCTGGGGATAACCCTTGCCACAATCATCATCATCAGCGCCGCAAGCGCCAAGGCCGCCCAACCGCTGGTCGATGTCGCGTGGGTCAAGGCCAACAGTGGCATGGCCGACGTCGTCATCATCGATGCACGCGGCAAGGCCACCTACCTGCGCGGCCACATTCCCGGCGCCGTTAACACCAACTACGGAAAAGGCGGATGGCGTGTTAAAAAGAACGGCGTACCGGGCATGCTTCCGGATCCCGCCAAACTTGCCAAACTGATCGGCGGCCTGGGGATCGGCAACGACTCTCATGTGGTCATCGCCGCTCCAGGCAATAATTCGTCCGACATGGGCGTGGCGACACGCATGTACTGGACCTTCAAGGTGCTGGGCCATGATAACGTGTCAATTCTGGACGGCGGCATGAAAGCCTATCTTGCCGCCAAAGGCGCCGACAAGAAACCTTCCAACCCGCTGCAAAAAGGCCCGGCAAAAATAACCGCAAAAACCTTCAAGGTATCACTGCGCAAAGACATGATTCCATCCACCGCCGACGTCAAGGCGGCCATGGATATGGGCACTCCGCTGATCGACAATCGCCCGGCCGATCAATACATGGGGGTTAACTACCATCCCAAGGCCAAGGTCGGCGGCACCATCCCCGGCGCGGTCAACCTGCCGAACAACTGGGTGACCGAAAACGGTGGCGGCAAGTTCCGCTCCAAGAAAACGCTGACCATGCTCTATAAAGCCGCCGGCGTACCGACATCCGGCAAGGAAATCAACTTCTGCAATACCGGTCACTGGGCATCCGTTGGCTGGTTCGCGTCTTCGGAAATTCTCGGCAACAAACAGGCCAAAATGTATGATGGTTCCATGCTTGGCTGGATCGCTGCAAAAATGCCGCTGGAAAACAAAATCACCGAAAAATAAACGAGACCTCAAAAAAGTGGTCGATACAAAAAGACCCATCGCGGCGGTTGTGGTGCTATTCAACATCGCGGCCGCCGTTATTTTTTCCGGCCACCTCGCATTGGCCGATCAAACGGAGCAGCCCGTTCTGGCCGCCGAATTACTCATCGTTCGGGATGACATAAGGCGGCTGGAAACCGGGGACGCCCTGCCTCCGGCTCACCGGCGCGGACTGAAAGACAGGATCAGCGGCGCGCTGGGCCTGTTGCCATGGTTGCTGCGCCAGTCGGGTGACAACGCCGGGGCCGACGCCCTGCGCGGCCTGGACTCGACATCCGCGATAAGCCAACAACTGGATCGCCTGATCGCCCGCCATCGCCTCGACCTGTCACCCTATTCCGCCGACAAAGTAACGGCCGCACAACGGCGCGAGGCGCGCGCCATTCACGATGCCTATTGCGCCGGCTGCCATGATGACGCCGGGCAAGGCGACGAAGACGCAAGCCTGCCGGCCCGCGATCTATACCTGATGGCGACTGAAAGCACGCCGGAAACCTTCCTCGCCCGCCTGATCAACGGCGTCAAAGGCGATGCGACGCTGCTGTTCACCAATCCCCTGACCACGGATCAACTGCGGGCGCTATGGTCGCTGTATCGGCAAGGCCGCTGACCGAAGCCGTCTGCAAATAATATGGCCGTCATCGCGGTACAAAGAGGGAATCCCGTTCTTTCCCCGTTTTCCGGGCCCCGATTCGCGCTGAGGCAGGCCCGAAGACGACGACGAAAGGGCACCTATGGATCACCCGACGATATTATGTTCCGGACCAAACGGAAACGCCGTGATGTTTTCGACGTCGGTTTCGCCGATCACCAGGATATCGTGTTCCCGGTAGCCACCGGCGCCGTCCATGCCTTCGGGAATAGTGATCATCGGTTCCATCGATACCACCATACCCGGTTCCAGCACGGTTTCGATATCTTCGCGCAGTTCCAATCCCGCCTCGCGACCATAGTAATGGCTGAGCACACCGAAGGAATGGCCATAGCCGAAGGTGCGGTACTGCAACAGGCCGTGGGCGTCGTAGATTTCGTTCAATTCAGCCGCGATATCGCAACAGCGCGCGCCGGGCCTGATCAACCCCAGTCCGCGGCGATGGACCTGACAGTTGATGTCCCATAATTCAAGGTGACGATCGCTGGCGTGATCGCAGAACAGGGTCCGTTCCAGCGCCGTGTAATAGCCGGAAATCATCGGAAAACAATTGAGGCTGAGAATATCGCCCTTTTCCACGCGCCGCGACGTTACCGGGTTGTGGGCGCCGTCGGTGTTGATGCCGGACTGAAACCAGGTCCATGTATCCATCAATTCGGCGTCGGGATAGGTGGCGGCGATTTCACGCACCATCGCAGTGGTTGACGCAAGCGCCACTTCGTATTCCGGAACACCGGCGGCGATGGCGGCGCGGCAGGCTTCGCCGCCCAGATCGGCAATGCGCGCACCGTTCTTGATAACGGCGATTTCCTCAGCCGATTTGACCATCCGCATGCGCATGGTCGCCTTGGCGACATCAACAATTGTGCTGCCCGGAAAGGCCGCTTGCAGCTTGCCCATGTTTTCCGTCGTGACGTGGTCATATTCGACCCCAAGAGTTCCCGGTGTGCCTATTTCGTGTTGCAGGGCATGGAAGTAGGTATCGCGCTGCCAATCGGTGTAGACGACGTTGTCGCCAAAGGTCCGCCGCCACGGCTGGCCGCCATCTATATTGGCGCTGACGCTGACTGATTTATCGGCCGTGACCACCAACCCGTAGAGCCTGCCAAACGAACAAAACAGGAAATCGCTGTAATAGTTGATATTGTGATAGGACGTGAACAACACCACATCGACGCCGTTTTCCGCCATGTACACCCTGAGCCTGTCCAGCCGGGCTTGCATTTCGCCGGAACTGAAGGTCGGAGTCGCCTTGTCGCCGTTGACGATGTGCTTTAACTTTTCCATGTCGCCGTTCTCCTGTTCAGGGTAGATGGTTTAAGGAAACCTATCATTGCCCGATCAAGACGCATGCGCAGGAATACGACGCTCGTGCGCAATTTAGCGACATCGGATATATAGATCCCTCGAACGGAAATAATGAATAGGGTGCGCCATGACCAACGACGATTTCTACATCCCGCGGCAAGGCGGCGAACGGGTTTTTACCGTCCCCGCATCGGCCATGAAATACGGCCCCGGCGCGCTTTCGGAAACAGGCGACGAGGCCAGGGCCCTGGGCATGACCCGGTGCGCCCTGTTCACCGATCGCAATGTCGCCGAAACTCCCGCCTTAAAAACGGCGTTGGACGCCTTGATCGGTGCCGGCATTGATGCCGTGGTCTATGACGCCGTCCGAGTAGAGCCGACCGACGACAGCTTCACCGATGCCGCCGCCTTCGCCAGGAACGGCAATTTCGACGGCTTTGTTTCGCTGGGCGGCGGGTCGGTCATCGACACCGCCAAGGCCGCCAACCTGCTGGCCGCCCACCCGGACGATTTGCTGGCCTACGTCAACGCGCCGCACGGTCAGGCAAAACCGGTGCCGGGGCCACTGATGCCACATATCGCCTGCCCGACCACGGCGGGAACCGGCAGCGAAATCACCGGCGTCGCGGTGTTCGATCTGGTTCGCCAACAGGTCAAGACCGGCATCTCGTCTGTCTATCTGCGGCCGTCGCTGGCCATCGTCGATCCGACCTGTACCGAAACCATGACTCCCGGTGTCGTCGCGGCGACAGGCTTTGATGTGCTGACCCACGCCATCGAATCCTTCACCGCGCGCCCCTACACCAGCCGCCCCCGGCCCGAACCCGGCAAGCGCCCCCCCTATCAGGGGGCCAATCCGTTTTCCGATATCGGCGCGATGGCCGCGATCCGGTTGGGCGGGGAACATCTGGTCGCCGCCGTCACCGACCTGACGGCGGTGAAATCCCGCCACCAGTTGATGTTTGCCGCGACCCTGGCCGGTCAGGCGTTTGGCAACGCCGGGGTCCACATTCCCCATGCCATGTCTTATTCCGTGGCCGGGCTGAACCACGAGTACGTTGCCAAAGGCTACGAAAACGCCAACCCCATGGTGCCGCACGGCCTGTCGGTGGTGATCAATGCCCCGGCGGCCTTCCGCTTCACCGCCAAGGCCTGCCCGGAACGCCACCTGCAAGCCGCCGAAGCGCTGGGCGCCGACGTTACGGGGGCCGGCGCCGCCGATGGTGGCGAGCTGTTGGCTAGCCGCCTGATCGAGATGATGCGGGCCACCGGACTGCCCAGCGGCCTGACCGAAATAGGCTACGGAGAGGACGACATCCCGGCGCTGGTCAAGGGGTCCTATGCCCAGCAAAGACTACTGGCCCAAGCCCCCTGCCCGGTCAGCGAAGACGATCTGGCGACCCTGTACCGGGCGGCGATGAAATACTGGTAGGGCCGTTCCACAAGCGATGCGAACAACGCGTCGTCGCTACGGGGTGAGAGGGTTCCCCCTATAATCGCCGACGTGAATGCATCATATAAATTTTCTCGTTGCATCCCGACGCGTAATGGGAAAGACTCGCGTTGTATAGGTTCCATGCAGGCAAAGCCTGCGGGATTAATAGGGAACTCGGTAAGGATGACCATATCCGGGCCTGATCCGAGACTGCCCCCGCAACTGTGAAAGGTAGCCGCTTCCATTATGCCACTGGGCCCTGGTCCGGGAAGGCGGAAAGTCGGTGTCGATCCTTGAGTCAGTAAACCTGCCTATATGAAAAGCAACCTGTTGCCCGGCACGTGTCGGGCGACCACAAACGCACGGCGGGTGCGAAAGGGAATATAATATGCACATAGAACCAGGTTTTATTACTCCGGCAAAAGTCGCAATTGCCAATGTCGGAGCCATCGGAGTTTTCGCGTGGGGCTGTAAGGAGCAGATCAAGGAATTTCTGGGTCAGCCCTGGGTTCCCCTCAAGAGCCTCCTGGCTGCAGGGTTCTTTTCCCTGTTCATGCAAAGCTTTCACATGTCCGTTGGCCCGTCGGAACTTCACTTTGTGGGCGCGATGGTCATGTATCTGACATTGGGCTTTACGCCGACGCTGATCGGTTTCGGGCTGGGACTCTTGCTTCAGGGCCTCATGTTCAATCCGGGCGATCTCTATCATCTCGGCGTAAACAGCCTGTCATTGATGCTGCCGCTAATCTCCGTCCACTACATTTCGGGAAAGCGTTACTTCGATCAGTCGGCATCGGAACGCCTTACATGGGCGAGAATCGTGAAGTTGGACGCCCTGTATTACACCGGAGTAACCGGCATGGTCGGCTTCTGGCTAACGATCAGCGACGTCGCAACCCCGTTTTCCGCATGGGCGACCTTTGCGGCTTCCTATCTTGCCGTTGTCGCGTGCGAACCCATTTTCACCTACTTAGCCGTCAAGGGGTTAAAATCGATTGAGAACAAACGCCTCGTCACCATGCTAACGGCGGTAAGAGAATTGAAAATTGCCTAGATAAGGCATTCCCAAACTGACGATCGATCGGAGCGGCCATTCATTCGAGTGGCCGCTCCTCTTTTTTGTTACGTCGGCTTGTGGCCGCCCCGAGAAAAAATCCGCACCGCCTGAATCAGCCACACGACGCGGTGAAGCGGATATCGCCGTACCAGGCGGTAGCGCTGCGGCCTGAGCCGTCGGTGTCGGTCATGATGGCTATGCCGTCGGCCTGCTTGATGTCGCCACCTACGAAACGGCGATAATCGTCGGCCACGTTGCGGCTTTGGACGACCCACCGTCCGACCTTGCCTCTACCGCTCTGGGCCGCGACGACGGTGGCGTTTGCGGTGTAGGGGTTCGGCCAGGCGGCGCCGACGGGCCGTCCGCCCGACCATACGTAACTAAAGGTCCGGGTGTTCCAAAAAAACAGCCCGCCGGAAAAAATCACATACACCCGGGCCGCGTAATCATCGCCGGACTTAGCCGTTTCATCCAGGCCGCCCAGCACGTTATCTACCTTCCAGGACCAGGTCAGACAGGGCGTTTTTTCCAGATCGACCGTAATTTCCCGAAACAGGCCGGAAGCGCTGTTGTCACTGGTCGCTTTAACGACTTTGCCGACATCGGTTTCGACAATCCGGTAGTCCGTTTTACCGCTGAAGCTTTTCTCGGTCCAGCCGGTCAGGCCGGTGGCGCCGAAATCGCCGATCACCACATCGTCCTGGGCGGCCCGGAGGTCGCCTGATCCCATCCCCGCGAACAGGACGGCGACCGACAGAAATGAACGCTGAAGGGCGCCCCGGATCACCCCATACATCGCCAACAATCCCGTCTACTCCTATTGCATCGACTCGATAAAACATTGACCATCGGTGAGACCCGCGCCTATGATTCGCACTGTGAGCCGAATGCTCACCTAAATTGTACCGTTCGAATGCAGAAGCAGGAGACTATAAAATGATAGACGCATATACGGCCGCGTATTCCTCTGTGTCACACGCGACGCAAACGGCATCGCTTTCTTTATCCTTACAGCAGAACAAAATCGGCGGCGACGCCGCCGCTCCCGCGGGCTCGTCGGTCAACCGTTCCGGCTTCTCACTCAATTATACGGCAACCACAACCGTCACGACATTTTCCCAACTGTACGTTCAAGAAGCCCGCGATTCAGCCAAGCCGCACGACAAAGAGGGCGACGGCGACAGCGACGACAAAAAAGGCAAGGCAGCGCTGGCTTCCGTTCTCGCGGGCCCCGGCGATCCCGCCAATCCCCTGGCCTCCGCGGTCCCTGTCAAAACCACGGCGCTCGACATCATCAAGGGTGCCCTGCAAGCGTACCAGTCTGGCTCTCAGGATGGCAACGATGACACTAAAAATGAGGCCGCCGGCAAGGATCGGGGAAATGCCTTTGGCCACGCCGTCCGGGATAACACACACGGGCACACCAAAAATGATATTCAGGCGGCCTACAGCGTAACCCGGCTACAAGTGACCACGACCTCGGTCGAACTCAGCCTCGTCGCTTAGGACTTAACCGAGCTTGACGGCGGTGCCGTTGGCGCTGACCATCAGCATGGATTTGTCGTTGCCGCCAATCGCCTCGTAATCCAGATCGACGCCGACGATGGCATCTGCCCCCAGTTCCTGCGCTTCGGCGATCATGTCCTCGATCGCCATACCCTTGGCCTTGCGCAATTCCTTTTCGTAGGAGCCCGAGCGACCGCCAATCAGGTCGCGGATGCCGGCGAACATGTCGCGAAAAAGGTTGGTGCCCATAACCGCATCCCCGGATACGAGGCCGAGATAGCCGGTGATGGTTCTGCCGTCAACGCCGTCTGTCGTCGTGGTGATCATGGTCGCTTTTCCTTCTTACTGTTCTTCAAGTTCATCGATAAAGCCGGAAATCATCGTCAGGCCACGCTTCCAGAATTCGGGGTCGGACGCATCCAGCCCGAACGGTGCCAGCAACTCGCGGTGGCGCAGCGTGCCACCCGCCTTCAATACATCAAGGTATTTCGCCTGAAAACCGGGATGACCGTCCGCAAACAAATCATAGAGCGAGTTAACGAGGCAATCACCGAAAGCATAGGCGTAGACATAGAACGGCGAATGGACGAAATGCGGAATATAGGCCCAGAACGCACGGTAATCGTCATCCAGCCGAATGCCGTCCCCCAGACTTTCGCGCTGTACGTCCATCCAGATATCACCGATCCGCTCCGAGGACAATTCGCCGTCCGCCCGCTCATCGTGAATCCGGGTTTCAAATTCATGGAAGGCAATTTGGCGGACCACCGTATTGAGCATGTCTTCGACCTTGCCCGCCAGCAGGATACGGCGTCGCTTGGGATCTTTTTCGGCATCGAGCAGCGACCGGAACGTCAGCATTTCACCGAACACAGACGCCGTTTCGGCCGTCGTCAATGGTGTGTCGGCCATCAGCGTTCCTTGCGGGCCTGACAGAACCTGATGAACGCCATGGCCCAGCTCGTGGGCCAGGGTCATAACGTCACGGGCCTTGCCGTGGAAATTCATCAAGATATAAGGATGGGCCGACGGTACGGTGGAATGGGAAAAGGCTCCGGAATCCTTGCCGGGACGCAATTCGGCATCGATCCAGCGTTTATCAAAAAAGTCCGCCGCGATACCCGCCAGTTGCGGATCGAACCGGCCATAGGCACCGAGCACCGTCGTGCGCGCGGCATCCCAGGAATAAGTTCGGTCGTTGTCGTCTGGCAAGGGCGCGTTGCGATCCCAATAATCCAGCGCATCGACGCCGAACCAACGGGCCTTCAGGCGGTAATAGCGGTGCGAAAGATCCGGATACGCCGCCTTGACGGACGATGCCAGGGCATCGACGACGACGTCTTCGACCTGATTGCCCAGGTTCCGTTCGGAAATCGGTCGCGGGTATTTACGCCAGGCATCTTCGGTCGCCTTGTCCTTGACCAGCGTGTTGGTGATCAAGGTGAACAGCCGGACGTTGTCGTTCAGCACCGTACCGAGGGATTTCGCCGCTTTCTTACGGGTGGCAGGCGTGGTGTCCGATAGCAGGTTAAGGACATCGGACATCGACAGGTCCTGCCCGTCGAACGGGAACCGCAGCGCCGCTTGCGTTTCATCGAACAGGCGTACCCACGCCCCACGGCCACTGACCGATTTTTCAAGCAGCAGTTTTTCCAGATCATCGGACAGTTCATGGTCGCGGAACATGCGAACATCGCGGACCCACGGCCCGTAGTGGGCCGCCGCCGGACTTTCCATTTGACGGTCCAGAACGGCATCGTCCAGCCTGTTCAGTTCAAGCTGGAAAAACTGGGTGGTCGTCGAAATATCGGTAACTTTCTCGCGCAACGTCTGCAAAAAGCGCCCGGTTTCAGCGTTTCCGGTATCGGCGGCGAACAACAATTGTCCGTAGCTCATGACCTTGTAGAGAATTTCGGAAAAAACTTCGTACTCGGCAATGGCCTTGCCCAGCGTGTCGCCGTTCATATCGGCAAGCTTTCCCTTATAGCCATCGGCGAAATCCTGACAAAGGGAAGCAGCGCGATCAAGGTCCCGGCTTAGTTCCGGCGCTTCGGGTCCGGAATACAAATCACCCAAATTCCATTGTGGCAAGTCCGTGTCGTCCGTCGTGCTTGTCATGTGCTTCTCCTGTTGCGTAGGATTGCGATATAGTGCCCCAACGGACAAAGGGCAACAGTGGAGGTATCGGGGGAAAATGGCTATCGCATCCGAATTGGACAAGGCGAACCTTGTTTCAATGTTTTTCGAACAGGTTGACCGCGAGGGCGAGGCGCCCTTTCTGTGGACCAAGCGCGATGGCAAATATAGCGCCCTGACCTGGCGCGAGGTGGCGGCCCAGGTTTGCGAACTGGCACGAGGCCTGCGCGCCATCGGTGTGGCCGCCGGCAACCGGGTCGTCATCGTATCTGAGAACCGTCCGGAATGGCTGATCGCCGACGTAGCCACCATGGCCATCGGCGCGATCACCGTTCCGGCCTATACCACCAACACCGTTGCCGACCACGCCCACATTCTTGAAAACAGTGGCGCCAAGGTGGCTATCGTCTCCACTCCCAGGCTGGCCGACCGGTTGCTGCCGGCCGCCGTCAAGGCATCCGCCCTGAAGGCCGTCATCGCCATCCAGCGCCCCGACATCGATCAGGACCTGGGCGTCGACCTGCACACCTGGAAAGACGTGCTGGCCATGGGCGCCGGCGAACACGACAACATCGTTGAAGAAAGCCGCGCGCTGGACCGCAAGGCCACCGCCTGCATCATTTATACATCTGGCACCGGTGGCGCGCCGAAGGGTGTGATGCTGGATCACGCCGCCATCATCTGCAACTGCAAGGGCGCCATGGAGGCGCTGAAACCGTTGGGGTTGCACAATAATTCGTTCCTGTCGTTCCTGCCGCTATCGCATTCCTACGAACATTCCGCGGGGCAGTTTTTTCCCGTGTCCATCGCCGCGCAAATTTATTATGCCGAAGGAATCGAAACGCTGGGGACCAATATGCTCGAGGCCCGACCAACCGTCATGACGGCAGTGCCAAGACTATACGAAACGCTCCACTCGCGCATCACCATGGGGGTCCGCAAGCAAGACGGAATGAAAGAAAAGCTGTTTAACAAGGCGGTCGAACTGGGAACCAAAAAGCTCACCGAGCCGAACGGCCTGACCATACTCGAAAGCATTCAAAACAGCATCCTCGACGTCCTGGTGCGACGGAAAGTCCGGGCCCGTTTCGGCGGTCGGCTGAAAACCATGGTGTCGGGCGGGGCACCGCTCAACCCGGAAATCGGCATGTTCTTTCTAGCCCTTGGCCTGCGCATCATGCAGGGCTACGGCCTGACCGAAGCGGCGCCGGTGATCAGCGTCAATCGCCCGTTCGACATCAAGATCGACACCGTCGGCAAACCGCTTGTCGGCGTCGATGTCAAAATTGCGGAAGACGGCGAAATTCTGGTTCAGGGCGATCTGGTCATGCAGGGCTATTGGCAAAACGAAACGGCAACCGCCGAGGCCATCAAGGACGGCTGGCTTCATACCGGTGACATCGGCCATTTCGACGAAGCCGGACGGCTGGTCATTACCGACCGCAAGAAGGACATCATCGTCAATTCCGGTGGCAACAACATCGCCCCCCAACGGGTCGAAGGCATCCTGGCGCTGGAACCGGAAATCGCCCAGGCCATGGCCTATGGCGACAAGCGACCCCATCTGGTCGCCCTGCTGGTTCCCGATCCGGAATGGATGGCGGGTTGGGCGCGCGAAAACGGCAAAAGCGCCGATCAGGCGAGCCTTGCCGCCGACGAAGACTTCCACAAAGCCCTGGCCGCGGTGATCGAGCGCAACAATGCGAGGTTATCCAACGTTGAGAAAATACGGCGCTTCATCATCGCCGACGAACCCTTCACCATCGACGGCGGACTGATGACGCCGACCTTGAAAATCCGCCGCAACAAGATCACCGAAGTCTACGGCGACAAGTTGCAAGCGCTGTATCGCTGAGGCAAGGCCATGGACCTGACGCTTCTCGGCACCGGCTGTCCCAGCGTCGATATCGACCGCTACGGCCCCGCCGCGCTGGTTGATGGCGGCGCCGCCGCGCGGCTGCTTATTGACTGCGGTTCCGGGGTCACGCAACGGCTGGTCGGCGCCGGGTACCGGGGCAGCGAGATCGACGCCGTGCTGCTGACCCATCTGCATTCCGATCACATCATGGATCTGTTCCAGCTGGTTGTCTCCAGTTGGCATCAGGGGCGCGAACGCCCCCAACGGGTGTTTGGGCCACCGGGCACCCGCCGCTACGTTACCGGACTGCAAGACCTGTGGGCGGCGGAACTGAAGCAACGGATCGCCCACGAACGGCGCCCCTTAACCGGCGGCCTGGAAATCGACGTCCATGAGATTGCCGGCGGCGACCGCCTCGATTTCGGCAACGTCTCGGTGCGGGTCGTCGACGTTGATCACAAACCGGTACGCCATGCCTTCGGCTTCATCTTCGAAGGCGGCGGCGAGCGGCTGGCGATCAGCGGCGACACCACCTATTGCCCCGCCCTTATCAGGGCCGCCCAGGGCGTCGATATGCTGCTGCACGAAGTCTTCATCCACCGCGAGATGCCGGTGGTCGAAGGCGTGCGAACCGCCGAGACGGTAGCAAACGTCGGGGCCTACCACACAATGTCCGATGTCGTCGGTCGGGTCGCCCGGGAAGCCAACGTCGGATCGCTGGCGCTAACCCATTTCGTGCCGCCGCGCTTCGATGAAGCCGCCCTGCTGGCGGAGGTAACGCAAGAATTTGACGGACCGGTCATCATCGGACACGACCTGATGAAACTACATGTCGGCGGCCGCTGTGTAATCTGACCTGCCGATGGACATCCCGCTTCGATGTCTCTAATTTGTCCGCTCATTCCATAACCCAGAGAAAATAGTCGCCATGGATAAAAAGTTCACCGGAACCGACAACTACGTCGCCACCGAAGACCTGATGATTGCCGTTAATGCCGCCGTTGCCTTGGAGCGCCCCTTGTTGATCAAGGGCGAGCCGGGAACCGGAAAAACCGTGCTGGCGCAGGAGGTCGCCAGCGCGCTAGGCAAGAAGCTGATCCAGTGGCACATCAAATCGACGACCAAGGCGCAACAGGGCCTGTACGAATATGACGCCGTCGCCCGCCTTCGTGATTCCCAGCTTGGCGAGGAACGGGTTCACGATATTTCCAACTACATCGTCAGGGGCAAGTTGTGGGAAGCGTTTGAAGAAGAGCAGCGCCCGGTCCTGCTGATCGACGAAATCGACAAGGCCGATATCGAATTCCCCAACGACCTGCTGCTGGAACTCGACCGTATGGAGTTTCATGTTTATGAAACCCGGCAGACCATTGTCGCCCGCCAGCGGCCCATCATGATCATCACATCGAACAACGAAAAAGAGCTGCCCGACGCCTTCCTCAGGCGGTGTTTCTTTCACTACATCCGCTTCCCCGACGAAGACACCATGCACCGCATCGTCGACGTTCACTTCCCGGGCATTCAAAAGCGCCTGGTGTCGCAGGCATTAAGCCTGTTTTACGACCTGCGCGACGCACCGGGACTGAAGAAAAAGCCCTCGACATCGGAATTTCTCGATTGGCTGAAGCTGTTGATGGTCGAAGATATTCCGCTGGAAGCGCTGCGGTCGGAAAACACCAGGGACCTGATCCCGCCGCTGCACGGCGCACTATTGAAAAACGAGCAGGACGTGCATCTGCTGGAACGCCTGGCTTTCCTGAACAGGCAGGGAAAATAACGGGGAAACGCTGATGTTCATTCAGTTCTTCATGTCCCTGCGCGAGGCCCGTATACCGGTATCGCTGCGCGAATACCTGACCCTGCTGGATGCCATGGATCAGGATATCGCGGGATATTCCGTCGATCATTTCTATTATCTAAGCCGGTCGTGCCTGGTTAAGGACGAACGCAACCTGGATAAATTCGATCAGGTTTTCGGGACGGTCTTCAAGGGCCTTGAAATGCCCGAAGGCGCCGAACACGAAATCCCGGAAGAATGGCTGCGCAAAATGGCCGAAAAGAACCTGACGGAAGAAGAAAAAAAACAGATCGAGGCGCTCGGCGGCTGGGACAAGCTGATGGAGACCCTGAAGAAGCGCCTGGAAGAACAGAAGAAACGCCACCAGGGTGGATCAAAATGGATCGGCACGGCCGGCACCTCGCCGTTTGGCGCATACGGCTATAACCCGGAAGGCATCCGCATCGGCCAGGACGGCAACCGTAACTTCAGCGCCGTCAAGGTGTGGGACAAGCGAGAATTCAGGAATCTGGACGATACGGTCGAGCTGGGCACCCGCAACATCAAACTGGCGCTTCGACGGTTGCGCCGGTTTGCCCGTCAAGGTGCGGCCACCGAACTCGACCTGCCCGGCACCATTCGCGCCACGGCGGAAAAAGGCTACCTGAACATCAACATGGTCCCGGAACGCCACAATGCGATAAAGGTTTTGCTGTTCTTCGATGTCGGCGGTTCCATGGACCCGCATATCAAAATGCTCGAAGAACTGTTTTCAGCCGCCCGCAGTGAATTCAAACACCTTGAATATTTCTATTTCCACAACTGCCTGTATGAACGGGTCTGGAAAGACAACGTCCGGCGCTATGGCGAAACCGTGTCGACATGGGATGTGCTCAACACCTATCCGTCTGATTATAAGGTGATCATCGTCGGCGATGCTTCCATGAGCCCCTATGAGATCGCCTACCCCGGCGGTAGCGTCGAGCATCACAATGAAGAGGCCGGCGCCACCTGGATGACACGCCTGCTGGACATTTACAGCCACGCAGTATGGTTGAACCCGGTCCGCGAGGCGTGGTGGGATAACACCCAGTCGGTGTCGATGATGCGGCAGTTGATGGCCGATCGCATGTTCCCGATGACACTCGAGGGTATCGACAAAGCCATTCAGGAATTAAGCCGGTAGAGAAATTTCCGGTCAGTCACCGGAAGCGTGGTCCTTGGCGCCCGTATGTTTTCCGGCCATGTATTCCGCGGCCAGGCAGCGATCAACTTTCAGGCGCTCGCCGACTCTATCCAGATAGATCTTCAAGTCCTGGCCCTTGACCTTGATCTTGTCCTTGGTGACGATGATCGAGGAGCCTCTTTCATAGACATCCTTGATCAGACTGTATTGTTTTTCCCACTTGTCGATGTAATCATTCCAGTTGCCGCCAAAGTTGACAGCGACGTAGCGTTGCACGTTTTTATGCGTAAGGTTGTGCCACCAGGGAACCTTGGGAAAGTCCGGACATTCGGCCCGTGCCGTACCGGCATAGGCGAGGAGGATAAAGCCTGCCGCGAGGGCAGTACGAGCACGTATTCTGAGGTTCGCCATTCTAAAAAACCTTGTATGCCGACAAATGGAAGCAAATCAGATGTGTACAATGAAATCCGGTCACAGCTTTTCGAATCGCCGATAGAAATACCCGGCGGAGCCACCCAAAACAAGCCAGAACAAGCCGTTAACAACCAACGACGCAACGGCGAATCTGGAAGCCAGCACCGCCGGAAGCTCGCCCGAGTAAACGTCATTTTCCGGCGCGCCGATCAGATGGGGCAAGACGATCAGGATTGCGGCGACGATTTTAAGAGGCTGCGGGTCGGTAAAAAATATCAAGGCCAAACCCGCCGCCGTCGCCAACGCGGTAGCGACCCACCAAATCTGGCGGGCCTGCAAATCCGGCGATTGCATGCCGGGAAGCTCCGGTGCCAGACCAAGGGCGGGGCCAACCGAAAGCGCGGCAAACCCGCAAAGCCCCCAGATCAAGCCCCGCTTCAAATCCACATCCTGGCCACTCAATGCGATGGCGCCGACCAGCAAGAATGCGAACCCGATGGACATCAGCAGGTCCGCAACCAGGGTGTAGGCGTTACGCTCCAGGCCGGCACCCGGCGCCCACGCATGGGCATCGGGTGATGTTTCGCCATGAGCCGCCATCGATTCAGGGGTGGCGTTCGACTCATGGGAATGGGTCGCCCCCGTGGTCTCGTAAGCCTCGGCCTGAATGATCAATGGCGTCGTCATCATCATATGGGCAACGAACATCGAGACGCCAGCAAGCGCCCCGGCGAGCAAAGCCGTCAGGAAAATCCTATGAAGCATGACTTTTGATCAGTGGCAGGGAACGCTGACGGCGTGCCTCGTATCGTGAGCGGCGTTGTGGATGGTTGAGGATTGGGCAAAACCCGCGCCAAAAACCATGAAGACGCCAAAGATCAAGGCCAATACCGCAGGCAGTTTTGCCGCCGTTTTTTCTGCTGCCGCGATTTGTGTGGTGGTGATTTGTTCAATGTGCATTCCAATAACCCTCCGTTACGGAAACGTGGTGGACGTCAGGTCGCCGCGGACATCCGCTCATTCCGGAATCATATTCCCGGAAGACGATCTGTTTTGGCGGCAGGTCTACTGGCTTGCGGGCTTCAATCTCACCCGGCCTTCCCGGTTTCCCAGTGGCCGTTGTCGGGTGACGTTCACCGCTCACAGTTGCGGGGGCAGCCACGGCTGGAAGTTCCCTCTAAGGTCAACCTCTTCCGCGTTCCCTGTTAGGCCCCAGGCTTTTTCGCCTTATGGGGCACCGTCGGAACCGACAGTAATCATTTTTCACACCGGGCGCAAGATCGTCATGCCAATGAATCGGCAGCAAACAACATCATGGCAGAATGTCACGTCCTGCTTTATATGTGACCCTGCATTAAGGAAATTGGCTTTGCTGGAAAAACTGAAAGCGTGGGCAGGCCTTCTCAAGCGCGATATTCTCGCGCTCTATCTCGCGGGGCGTGATCCTCGGGTACCATGGTCCGCCCGCCTTGTCGCGCTGGCGGCGGCGGCTTACGCCCTTAGTCCAATTGATCTTATCCCGGACTTCATTCCCGTCATTGGCTATCTTGACGACCTGCTCATCGTCCCCCTGCTGATCCTGATCGCCATCAAATTGATCCCCGCCGACGTCCTGGCGGAGCTTCGCGATGAAGCAACGCAGCGACTGTCTGCAAGGCCCCCTGTCAGTGTTACCGGGGCCGTCTTTGTCGTTTTTGTCTGGCTAGCCGCGGCCACCGTCGCGGCCTATGTGTTGCTTGTTCCTTAAGCGGCTACCCGGTCCGCAGCGGTCGGGAGCTGGCGATGGCTATGCCAAGCAGGATCAAAGCGAGCGCGCCAAGCGCCTGCAGGGAGACGATTTCACCCAGAAATAGCCACCCCCAGATGACGCCAAGGCCCGGGATCACGTAGTTGTTCAACGCAATGAAAGTTGCGCCACGGGCGCTGATTAAATAGAAATAAATGATCGTCGCCAAGGCCGTCGGGAACAAGCCCAGATAGACCCCCGAGGCGATTGATGTCGCATCCAGCGACAGGGTCCACGGCGCATCAAACCACAACGACAGCGGGATCATCTGCGCCGCCGCCACGAGCAATACGGCAGCCCCTCGCTGGGCCGGATGGACACGCGGCATGTGCGTCGCCGCGGTGCTGGCGACGGCATAGCACACGGCCCCACCGGCGACTGCCAATTGCGCGATTACATCACCGCCAAGCCCCTTCAAGGCTTCCGGGCCGACCAACACCACGACGCCCAAAAAGCCTGTGCCGATGCCAGTCAGCTTGGGCGCGGTCAGCCGTTCGTCGCCGGTGAAAATATGAAGCAGAAGCAGCGTCGACAGTGGCATTACGGCCATTAGAATCGCCGCCAGGCCGCTGTCGATGGTCTGCTCGCCCCAGCCGATCAAGGCAAACGGCAGGCCATTTCCGAACAATCCGACCACGAAGGCCAGCTTCCAGAATTTCCGGTTTCGGGGAATGAGCAGGCCCTTCATACGCATATAGCCATACAGCACGACCGCCGCGAGACCGATTCGGAAGGCAGACAGCGTAATCGGCGGCACCGTTTGAACCCCGATTTTTATGACGCTAAAGGATGAGCTCCAGATCGAAGCCAGCGCGATCAGTAGCAGAACAGTCAAAAAATTAGCCGGCAGGCGCATCAATCGGTCCTGAAATGGAAATGGGAGGGTTACCGTACGGCAACGGATACGTGTCTACAACAGCGTAACAATATTCTATATAATCATTCCCGTACGCAATAACCAAATCAACCGATATCCGATTTCGGCATCAGCCTTGCGTATTTACGCCGCTTGGTTCGCAACGATTGTGCGGCATCCGGCGAAGGGCTACCTTCTATGCCTGAACTAACATTTGGGGAATGAATTCATGGGCTCAGTGAGCGTTACCTTGCAGGACAAATACACCCTGGGCGATGGTCGCGCCTATATGACCGGCACTCAAGCCCTGGTCCGTCTGGTATTGATGCAACGGGCGCTCGATAAAGGCCGGGGGCTTAACACCGCCGGCTACGTTTCCGGCTACCGTGGATCCCCCCTTGGCAACGTTGATCGCGAGTTCTGGCGCGCCGAAAAATTACTGACCCCTGAAAACATCCATTTCAAACCCGGCGTCAACGAAGACCTGGCGGCGACCGCCGTCTGGGGCACCCAACAGGTCCGCCTGTTCGAAGGTGCGAAGGTCGATGGCGTGTTTTCCATGTGGTATGGGAAAGGCCCCGGCGTTGACCGTTCCGGTGACGTGCTACGCCATGGCAACTTTGCGGGAACCTCCCCCAACGGCGGTGTGCTGGTCCTCGCCGGCGATGACCCCGCGTGTAAATCATCGACCGTGCCAAGCCAGAGCGAATACGCCTTCATCGACGCCCAAATTCCGATCCTGAACCCGGCCAACGCGCAGGAATTGCTCGATTTCGGCCTGTTCGGATGGGCCATGTCGCGCTATTCTGGCCTGTGGGTGGGGATGAAAACGATCACCGAAATCATGGACAGTTCGGCCTCGATCTCCATCGTTCCGGAACAGGTCGAATTTAGCGAACCCGACGATTTCGAGATGCCGGAAGACGGCGTCCACATCCGCTGGCCCGATCAGCCGCTGGCGCAGGAAACCCGGCTACAGAAGTATAAATTGTACGCCGCGCTGGCATTCGCGCGGGCCAATGGCATCGACCGCACCGTTATCGACAGTCCCAATGCCAGACTGGGCATCGTCAGCACCGGAAAGTCATACCTGGACGTCATGCAGGCGCTGGATGACTTGGGCATCACGCCCGAATACGCCGCCGAACTGGGCTTGCGAGTCTACAAGGTCGGCATGCCGTGGCCGCTGGAACGCGAGGGCATTCGCGCCTTTGCCGAAGGGCTAGAAGAAATCATCGTCGTCGAGGAAAAACGCGCGGTGATCGAAAATCAACTGAAGGAACAGCTATACAACTGGCGCGCCGACGTGCGCCCCCGCGTCGTCGGCAAGTTCGACGAGGGCGGCGACTGGGTGCTGCCGTCGGCATCGGAACTGACCCCGGCACGGGTCGCCCGTGTCATCGCGGCGCGGCTGGAACGGTTCATCACCAGCGAGCGCATTCAAGAACGCCTGAAATTCCTCGAACGGAAGGAAGCGGCCCTGGACAGTGGAAGCCGCCCCGACTTCCCTCGCACGCCCTATTTCTGCGCCGGTTGCCCGCATAACAGCTCGACGAAGGTGCCCGAGGGATCCACCGCCGCCGCCGGCATCGGCTGCCATTACATGGCCATCTGGATGAACCGCAGCACCGTCACTTACACCCACATGGGTGGCGAAGGCGTCAACTGGAACGGCATCGCGCCGTTTAGCGACACCAAACACCTGTTCGTCAACCTGGGCGACGGCACCTACTTCCATTCCGGCCTGTTGGCCATCCGTGCCGCCGTCGCGGCCGGGGTCAACATCACCTACAAAATTCTCTTTAACGATGCCGTCGCCATGACCGGCGGCCAACCCCATGACGGGCCGCTGAACGTGCCCCTGATCACCCGTCAGATTTCGGCCGAAGGAGTCAACCGCATCGCCGTTGTATCCGACCAGCCCGACAAATACCCGTCCAGCGCCAAATTCGCCGACGGCGTCACCTTCCACCACCGCCATGACCTGGACGCCGTGCAAAGGCAATTGCGCGAACACACGGGCGTCAGCTCGATTGTTTACGATCAGACCTGCGCCGCCGAACTGAGGCGCCGCCGCAAGCGCGGCCTGGCCCCGGACCCGCAAAAGCGGGCCTTCATCAATGAGGCCGTTTGTGAAGGCTGCGGTGACTGTGGCGCCGTTTCCAACTGCGTCGCCATTCGCCCGACCGAAACGCCCTATGGCCGCAAACGGGCCATCGACCAGTCATCGTGCAACAAGGACTTTTCCTGCATCGAAGGATTTTGCCCCAGTTTCGTCTCCGTCAAAGGCGGCAAACTGCGCAAGGCGGTGACGCAAAAAGTCGGCGATGTACCCTTCCCGGCGCTGGATGAACCAACCATTCCGACCATCGACAAACCCTATGACATCGTCGTCACCGGCATCGGCGGCACTGGCGTCGTCACCATCGGCGCCCTGCTTGGCATGGCGGCCCACATCGAAGGCAAGGGCGTCAGCGTTCTTGACCAGATCGGCCTGGCACAAAAGAACGGCGCCGTCATGAGCCACGTCCGTATCGGCAATGAACCCGGCGATATTTACGCCGCCCGGATACCTGCCGGTGGCACCAACCTGCTGCTGGGTTGCGACATCGTTACCGCCGGCGGCTACGACGTGCTTGGCAAATTGAACCATGACCGGTCGCGGGCCATCGTTAATAGTCATCAGACCATGACGGCCGCCTTCACCCAGAACCCGGATCTGCAATTCCCCGAACACGCCCTGATGCAGACATTGCAGGAGGCGTCCGCCGATACCCATTTCGTCGATGCGGGTTCGCTGGCCGTCGCCCTGATGGGTGATGCCATCGCCACCAATTTGTTTTTAGTCGGTTACGCCTGGCAAAAGGGTCAAATCCCGCTCGCTGCGGCATCCATCGAACAGGCTATCGACATCAACGGCGTCGCCACCGATTTCAACAAGCAAGCGTTCCTGTGGGGCCGCCGTACCGCCGCCGAACCGGATGCGGTCGAAAAAATCGCCAATCCGGAGCGGGCCGTCAAATCGACAGTGCGGGAGCAAACCCTGGACGAGATGATCGCCGCCCGCGGCACCGACCTGACCGCCTATCAGAATGTGGCCTACGCCGAACGTTATAGCAGGCTGGTCGATCGCGTGGCCAAGGCGGAAGCGGCCTGCGCCGGTGGCGCCAGCGACCTGACCGACGCGGTCGCCCGTGCCTACTTCAAGCTATTGGCCGTCAAGGACGAATACGAAGTGGCCCGCCTGTTCAGCGACGGCGCGTTCGCCGAGCGCCTGGAAAAGCAGTTCGACGGCGACTATCGGCTGGAATTCCATTTGGCGCCGCCGATCCTGGCGTCCGTCGATCCGGTAACCGGGCGCCCACGGAAGAAAACCTACGGGCCCTGGATGATGACCGTATTCAAGGTGTTGGCCCGAATGAGGGGGCTGCGCGGTTCGGCATTTGACATATTCCGCACGTCACCCGACCGCAAACTCGAACGCCGCCTGATCGAGGACTACGAACAGGATATCGAAGCCCTGCTTGCCGGATTAAACGCCAGCAACCTTGAAATTGCCGTCGCCGTCGCCGTTCTGCCGTTGTCAATCCGTGGCTTTGGACCGGTCAAGGAAGTGGCGGCGCGGCAGGCTGAAGAGCGCAAGGGGGAACTGATGCAAGCTTTCCAAACCCCCGCCAGCCGTGCCAACGCGGCGCAATAGGGAATCAGAGCAGGAACCACAGCAACGCGGGAAGAGTCGCAAACGATAGCGCCGTCGACAGCACGACCATGCCGGCGACTTCTTCCGGCTGGTTGTTGTAGCGCTGGGCAAACAGATAATTGAACACCGCAACCGGCATCGCCGACTGCAAGATCAACACGCCGCGTTCCAGCCCCGTAAAGCCGAGGGACGTGGCGACCAGCCAGCCAACCGAAAAACCCAGCACCAACCGAAATACCGCGAGGCCGACGCTTCGGCCCAGGCTGCTGACCCTCAGCTTGGCCAGTGATACCCCCAAGGTGATCAACATCATCGGGATGGTCATGCCGCCAAGAAGCCGGGTGGTATTGATGACCACGTCCGGCACTTTCAGTTCCAGCCCCATGATCAGCAACGCCAGCACGACGGCGTAAATGATCGGAATCCGCATCAATCTCGCGGGCGACATGGCCCCCGACGATATGGCGACGCCGATGGTGAACTGTTGAACCGCCGAAACGGTGAAGTAGACGATGGCAAATGCCAGTCCGGGCTTTCCGAAGGCCAGCAACGATAGCGGCAACCCCATGTTGCCGGAATTAGGGAACATCAGCGATGGCAAATAGGTCCTGAACGGCAATCCCGTCAGCTTCAGAACAACACCACCCAACAGGGCGAATCCGGCAATCGCCAGCGCCGCCGCCAACGCCATGACCCCGAAATCCGCAATTTTAAGATCCGCGTCATACAGCGTAAAGAAGACCAGACACGGCGTTCCGATATTCGTGATCAGGGCGGTGATCAGCGCGGTATCATAGGACCGCCCCTGTTTCTGCCAGACAAAGCCGATACCGGCGCAGATAAAAACGGGCGCGATAATGGAAAGCAGGTCGCCAAGCATACAATTAATCCGATTTCAGGGAGCCTGTCGGCGAGCCCGACGGCTATTCGACCGGGGCAATTCTAAGAATATTCGTTGCCCCCGGCGTTCCGAACGGCACCCCTGCGGTAACCACGATCGAGTCGCCGGACGCCGCGAATTCTTCCTGCCTGGCGGCCTTGCTGGCGATCTCGACCATTTCAGAGAAACTTGTCAGATCCTTCGTTATCAACGAATGAACGCCCCATGTCAGGGCCATTTTTCGATAGGTCGCCAGGATCGGTGTCAGCCCCAAAATCGGAACGGTGGGGCGTTCGCGTGCGGCGCGCAGCGTTGTCGACCCCGATGAGCTGAAGGTAACGATAACCGCCGCCGAAATGGTTTCGGCGGTTTGTCGGGCTGCCGCCGAAATGGCGTCCGATGCCGTATGTTCCGGCGCCCGCCGCTCGGAATCGGTTATCTTGCGGTACAGCGGATCGACCTCTACCCGTTTAATAATACGATCCATCATCGATACGGCTTCGACCGGATACTTGCCGACCGCCGTTTCGCCCGACAGCATCACCGCATCGGCGCCATCGTAAATGGCGGTCGCCACGTCCGATGCTTCGGCCCGTGTCGGCGTCGGCGCGCCGATCATCGATTCCAGCATCTGGGTGGCGACAACCACCGGCTTGCCAGCGCGGCGGCTTGCATAAATGATTTGTTTCTGCACCGCAGGCACATCTTCCGGCGGCAACTCGACACCCAGATCGCCGCGCGCAACCATCAGGGCGTCGGCCAACTCGACAATTTCATCCAGGTGCTCGATCGCCGACGGCTTTTCCAGCTTCGCCAGCACGCCGGCCCGACCGGCGACCAGGCGTTTGGCTTCGATGATGTCTTCCGGGCGCTGCACGAACGACAACGCCACCCAGTCAACGCCCAATCCCAGACCAAAGGCCAGGTCCTTGTGGTCCTTCTCGGTGATCGGCGACAATTCAAGAATGGCGCTTGGAACATTCACCCCTTTGTGGTTCGACAGTACGCCGCCCGTTACCACCATGGTTTCGGCATAGTCTTCACCGCAGCGTTGAACGCGCAGTTCGATCTTGCCGTCATCCAACAGCAGGTTCATTTCCGGTTTCAGGGCGGCAAAAATTTCGGGGTGCGGTAGCGATGCACCGACATCATTGCCCAGTGTTTCGCCGAGCTGCAACCGAAACGGGTTGCCGGTTATCAGTTCCGCCTTGCCATCTTCGAAGTTACCGACCCGCAACTTCGGCCCCTGCAAGTCGAGCAATATGCATAAGGGGCGGTTGAACTCGTTTTCCAGTTCACGAAGGATATCGTAGCTGCGCTTGTGATCTTCGTGCGACCCGTGGCTAAAGTTCAGCCGAAAAACATCGGCGCCGGCCATAAACAGCTTTGCGATCTGCTCCTTGCTCGATGTACCGGGCCCGAGGGTCGCGATGATCTTGGCATTTCTTCTGCGTCGCATGAATTCTGTCTCTTGATTAAGCCCAAAGGTCGATCAACAGCCCTTATTACACCGAGTCACGTTAACAATTTATGTCGCAAGAATTGCCCGGAAATCATTGACGTTGGTCAGCGTCGGGCCGGTCATCACCAGATCATCCAGGGCTTCGAAAAATCCGTAAGCGTCATTATCGGCCAAGGCCCCCGCCGCGTCCAGCCCCAGGGCCCGGGCACGGTCCAGCGTGTCAGGGGAAATCACGCATCCGGCGTTGTCTTCGCTGCCGTCGATGCCATCGGTATCGCACGCGATGGCCGATACGCCGCCTAACCCTCCCAGCGCCAAGGCGAGCGCCAGTTGAAATTCGGCATTGCGCCCGCCCCTGCCGCTACCGCGAACGCTGACCGTCGTCTCGCCGCCCGATAACAGCACACAGGGCGCACCGGCCGGTTGACCGTGGACCACCGCCTGACGGGCAATGCCGGCAAACGCAATCGCCACCTCGCGGGCCTCGCCTTCGATACTGTCGCCCAGAATTACCGGCCTCACGCCAGCCTCGCGCGCCACAGCCGCGGCGGCTTCCAATGCCATTTGCGGCGTCGCGACTAATATCGTTTCGCATGCCCGCAACCGCCCGTCGCCGGGTTTCGGTGTTTCACTACACTCATCACGCAGGATTGCGGCGATCCGATCGCCGGGATCGATGCCATATTTATCCAGCACCGCGCGGGCATCGGCCACCGTGGTCGGATCGGCGACCGTCGGCCCCGAGGCAATGACGGCAGGGTCATCGCCCGGAACATCCGAAATCGCCAGGGTCAGCACCCGGGCAGGATAGGCCGCCACGGCCAACCGCCCGCCCTTGATTGCCGACAGATGCTTGCGCACGCAGTTCATTTCGGAAATGGTCGCCCCCGATTTCAGCAGCGCCGCGTTCAACTGTCGCTTGTCTTCCAGATCAATGCCCGGCAACGGCAGGCTGAGCAGCGCCGAACCGCCGCCGGATATCAGGCACAGAACCAGATCATCCGGCCCCAGGCCCATGACCATATCCAGAATGCGGCGGGCAGCGTCCCGACCGGCGGCGTCCGGTACGGGATGAGAGGCCTCGAGAACCTCTATGCCGCCGGTCTGGCCCGGCAGCGCATGGTCGTACCGGGTAATAACCAGGCCGGACACGTCGGCGTCATAGTGTTGTTCGACGGCCCGCGCCATGCTGGCGGCGGCCTTGCCTGCCCCGACCACGATGGTCCGCCCGGCCGCCAGTTCCGGCAAGTGCGGCGGCACCGCCAAGGCTGGATCGGCGGCCGCAACGGCGGCGGCGAACAGGGAGCGAAGGAAGTGTTCTCTCGTATGGTCCTGGGGCATTATTCGTCCCGTTATAAACAGTCTGGAAACTTCTTATAGGGCATCATCTCAGTCTATTCACTATTATGAATTTGTGAAATCCGGTAAATGTCGGAAATGCGGCCACGGAAAGCGACATGATCAAGAAGCTATTATCAAACGCCATGCTTTCAATCGTCATGGACAAACAGGCCAAGGAAAAGTTCCACGCCCTGCGGCAGGTCCGGAAGTATGCCAGGGGCGCCAACAGCGGCGATACGCCCGCTGAACCGGACCGGAATGCCGCCGTCGGACAAGCCGGACAGAGCCGCCAGGAACTGATCGCCGAAGCGATGGCCATTCATCGGTCCCAGTCGAAAATTCTCGATAATTTGACCCTCAACGAAAAGCGGCAGCTTCAGGATTTGGCCGCCAGAGCCCTGCTGGGCAGCGAACCCGGCGACGGCGGTAAGTAGCTCAAAACCGGTGGTAACCTTTCGTTAGGCCGGGATATGTAGAGTGATTGTTGGTTTTAGTATTTTGGTTCATCCGAAAAATGTTTTAAGTTCATCCCGATTTAGTTGTTCCGTCCTGACGGTTGAGGGTCAGAAAATCGAAAGGAAGCCATGCCTGTAGAGAGCGAAAACGAAGTACTGAAAGCGGAACTGTCCGGACTGTTTCAGTACATGCAACGTGTCCGCCAGGAAATCGCGGCGATCAGCCGCCCCGCCGACGAAGATCACGATTTCGTCAGTATGGGCGAGCAGCTTGACGCCATCGTCAAAGCGACCGAACAGGCGACCAATACCATCATGGCCGCGACGGAGAAAACGCTGGCCTCCGTCGATGAACTCCGTAAATTCGTGACCAACCCGATTCATGTTGGCCATCTGGACAAAATTTCTAACAACAGCAACGACATTCTCGAGGCCTGTTCGTTCCAGGACATCACCGGCCAGCGCGTCAGCAAGGTCGTCAAATCCGTCACGTACGTCGAAGAACGCGTCAATGCCCTGATCAAAATATGGGGCAAGACCGAAGTCGATAAGGTTTCCGTTGATGGAAAAGAAAAAACCGAAGACGAAAAACTTCTCGCCGGCCCGCAGCTTGAAGGCAAAGGGCTGGATCAAGCCGCTATCGACGCCCTGTTCGATTGATCCGTTTTCAATCGCTACAAGGGCCTCCCAACACGAGGACAATCATGTTATCCGCTATTAAGTTCACGCGCCTTTTGGCCGCAATTCTCACACTCTTGATGACAGTATCCATAATGACTGACGCCAACGCCGAAACCGATCCCGAAAACACGCTGCTGATGCAACTGAAAGACGGTCAGGTGGTGATCGCCATGCGGCCCGATCTGGCCCCCAACCACGTCAAACGCATCAAGGAACTTGTCCGCGAAAAATTCTACGACGGTATCGTCTTCCACCGTGTGATTGCTGGCTTCATGGCCCAAACGGGGGACCCTACGGGCACCGGCACCGGTGGTTCGGGCACCAGATTGAAGGCTGAATTTTCCGACGAACCGCACGTCCGCGGCACCGTTTCCATGGCCCGCTCGTCCGATCCCGATAGCGCCGACTCGCAGTTCTTCATCGTCTTCGCCCGGGCCCGGCATCTCGACGGTCAATACACGGTCTGGGGACAGGTCGTTGCCGGTATGGAGTACGTGGCCAAGATTAAACGCGGTGATCAGTCCGCCAATGGCATTGTTGACGATCCGGACAAAATCATAACGCTGCGCGTCGCCGCCGACGTTAAATAGATTATTCTTCGATCCGCACCGTTACGACATCCTCGATATGCAGCTGACGCTGCGGGAACGGGAAGGTAACGCCGTTTTCACCAAACAGGTCCCACACCCTAAGCAAGATATTGTTCTTGATATTGGACAGGCCATTTTGCGGGTCTTGGATCCAAAACCGAAGTTCAAGATCGATGGCGCTGTCGCCAAATCCCTTTAACAGGCATCGCGGGGCCGGGTCCTGCAGCACCCGACCTTCGGCTTTGGCGGCCGAGATTGCGAGCTCAATGGCCTTGTGAGGATCGGACGTATATGAAATTCCAAGCGGCAGGCGTTGCCGAACCAGCACATTGCTGTAAGACCAGTTTTCGACCCGTTGAGAGATCAGTTCCTCGTTCGGGATCAGGTGCTCGGTGCCGTCCCGCGTGATCACCGAGACGTGGCGCGCCCCCAACGAGTTAATCCAGCCGTAGGTCTCGCCGATGGCGATGACATCGCCCGGCTTCACCGACTTATCAAGCAACAAAATAAAACCGCTAATCAGGTTAGAGGCGACTTTTTGAAGGCCAAAGCCAAGGCCAAGACCGACGGCGCCACTGAACACCGCCAACGCCGTTAGGTCGATACCAATGCTGTTGAGCGCCAGCACGATGGCGATTGTAAACAGAATGATCTTGAGGAACTTCCCGACGAGAACCCGGGCCGATGGCGACATGCCCGGCATCCGGGCCATGCGCCGTTCCGCCGTCGTCGTGGTGAAACCCGCTAACCACAGCAGGAAGGCCAGCGCCACCGCAGCCTTGCCGACGCCCAGCACCGATATCCGGACATCGCCAAACTCGATGGCCATGCTGTCCAGCACCATGCTCAACGGTTCCAGCCAGCCAACGATATTCAGCGCCGCGATGGTCCAGGCGATCACGGCAATGGCTTTCGACCAGCCCGGGTTCGCGACAACGGAAGACGCCAGACGAATGATAATCCATGCCGTCAGGAGACTGACAACGCCACCAATTACATGGCTCGACCAGCCGACCCGCGCCGCCGCTATAACCGTGAACCACTGCAGCACGATCCAGATAACCGGCAGGATTTGCGGTTTGACAAACCGTACAACATTAGCAAAATAGCGCTGATATTCCTGCGGCGGCGTCGCGCTTTCCAGCAATTTTTCGATGCGCGGGGCGGCCAGACGGGCGATCAGGAAAGCAATACCGACCGTTATGATTTGCAGTAGCGGGCCAAGCACGAACACATTCGCAGCCAGCCACGCCGCCAGTTGTTCGATCATTTCCCGAACTTTGGCGAGTTCCGGAACCAGTTGGAATAGACTATCCATTGGCGGTCAGCCCCCCTTCGCCGAGCATCCTACAACGATATGCGATGGGGTTCAGTATGGAATCGACATTTATTCCGCGGCGCTGATCGCCGTTTTATAGCGACCGACCACGGCGACATTTTCACGACTGGGATTTTCCGGAATCAGCCGCACGAGCGCCAGCGACATAACGGCCATGACGGCGCCACAGATGAACACATAGGATGGCGACATCAACCACAGAAACCCGAAGGCGGCCGGTATAACGACGGCGGCAATATGGTTGATGGAAAAGGAAACCCCGGCCTGCGAGGCGATATCGGCCGGGTCGGCGATCTTCTGAAAGTAGGTCTTGATGGCGATGGCCATGGCAAAAAACAGATGGTCGACGATATACAGGCCAACGGCGATCCATGCCGTATCGACGAAGGCGTAGGCGATAAAAATTCCGATCAGCCCGATATATTCAAACGTCAGCGCCCGGCGTTCGCCCCAACGGGCGATAAACTTTCCGACCTTCGGCGCGATAACCATGTTAAGCGCACCGTTGACAAAAAACATCAGGGCAATAGCGGCGGCGTCAAAACCAAACTTTTCGACCATAAGAAAACTGGCGAAAACGACAAAAATCTGACGCCGGGCACCGGCCATGAAGGTGATTGCGTAGTACAACCAGTAACGGCCACGCATAAACAGCTTCTTGTGCTGTTCGACACGCTCGGGAAACTTCGGGAAGGCCAGCCAGCAGAAGAGGGCGATCGCGACGGTTATACCACCACCAACAAGCAGCACCACCTCCATCTTCAAGCCACTCAAATCCAGCACCAACCAGATAAGCGCAAAGGCGATCAGGCTGGCGAACGACCCGGCGGAAATAATCTGGCCCAGGAAATGTGGCGCTTCCTTCTTGTCGATCCATTGCAGGGCCAGCGACTGGCGCACGGTTTCGAAATAATGGAAGCCAATGGACATCAACACGGTCGTCGCATACAGGCCGACCGCGGATGGGAAAAACCCGGTTAATGCCGTACCAATTCCCAGCAGCAGAAGGGAAATCAGCGCCAGTTTCTGTTCCCGTACCAGCAACAGCACGAGGACGACGCCGAAGGCGAGGAAGCCCGGCACTTCACGCAGGCTTTGCAAGAAGCCCCATTGGACACCGGTGAAGCCGGCCCGTTCGACCGCAAAATTATTGATCACCGCCATCCAGGTCGCAAACGACAGCGGCATTGCGAGCGAGGTCAGGATCAACAGCGTCTCCGGGGAGCGCCAGTTGCCGCGGAAATAGCTAAGAATATTCATTTTGGTTCCTATGATCGCGAAGCCTCGCCGCTGCCAAAAAAATCAGGGACGACGCCGCGACTGTGCGTTTTCTAAATACCTGAGCACTTTACCTCGATATTTACATGTCGTATACGGGCTATCATGCCATTTAATATCGAGTTTCAGACATGACCGCTTTTTTCGGGTTCCGCACGTCTTCGACAGGTCAGCGCCACCCTGATGACGATAGGGAAATCGATTCCATCCCGCGCCCCGTCGCCACCCGCAAAACCGAAATACCCAATGGCCGCATCGTAGAACGACACCACCACATGCGCGCCCAGTTGCTGTACGCCTCTTCGGGAGTGATGACCGTTGAAACCACGGCCGGGATCTGGGTCGTTCCGCCGTTGCGGGCGGTTTGGATTCCGCCCCTGACCGACCATGAGGTCAGCGCCCGGGGAACGGTCACCGGGCGCAGCCTGTATATCCATCCATCCGTAATTTCGGGCCTGCCCGTTGACTGTTGTGTCGTCACCGTCTCGCCGCTGTTGCGGGAAATGATATTGCACGCGGTTGAGGTTCCAACCCTGTACGACGAGGATGGCGCGGATAGCCGTTTCATGACGGTATTGCTCGACCAAATAATAGCCTTGCCGGAAACGCCCATGCACCTGCCGGTTACCGATCACCCGAACCTCGCACCAATTTACCGGAACCTGTCGGAAAACCCGGCCGACACGCGCTCTCTTGAAGGCTGGGCCGAAGAGCTTGGCAGCAGCACCCGAACCCTGACACGCTTATTCCAGAAAGAGACCGGCATGAGTTTTCGCCAATGGCGGCAACAGGTCCGTTTGTTGGAAGCCTTGACCAGACTGGCCGCGGGGACACCGGTTAGCAATGTCGCGATGGATTTAGGCTACGACAGTCAAAGCGCCTTCATTACCATGTTCAAGAAAGCGCTGGGCAAGACACCGGGGAAGTATTTCGACCTTTAAGGTCTTACCCCGCCAGGACCCGCTCAATGGCCTCCAGTGCGGCCTTCGCGTTGGCCCCGTCGGGACCTCCGGCCTGGGCCATATCGGGACGGCCGCCGCCACCCTTGCCGCCGACGGCTTCCGATCCGGCGCGTACCAAATCGACGGCGCTGATCGTCACAGTAAGGTCGGCCGTAACACCGACGACCAGCGAAACCTTGCCATCGTTTACCGAAACCAATGCGACGACACCGGATTTGATCTGCGTTTTAATCTCGTCGGCCAGGCCCTTCAGGTCCTTCGCGGGCATATCGTCAAGCATACGGGGAGCGAAGGCGACACCGCCGATCTCTTTCGTTTCCGCCGCTGTCCGGCCATCGCCGGCACCGCCGCCGGCCGCGATTTTCTTGCGGGCTTCGGTCAGTTCCCGTTCCAGCCGCTTGCGGTCTTCGATCAGGCTCGCAACCCGATCCGGCACATCCGCCGCCTGGCTTTTAAGCAACCCCGCGGCCCGTTGCAAGGCTGCATCCTGATGTTCCAGATAGTCAAGTGCCGCCCTGCCGGTCAACGCTTCGATGCGGCGCACCCCGGAGGCGACGGCGCCTTCGCTCAATATCTTGATCAGGCCAATATCGCCCGTCCGCGTAACGTGGGTACCACCGCACAGCTCCGTCGAAAATTCACCGTCATTATCGGCCCCCATAGAGACGACCCGGACCTCGTCGCCATATTTCTCGCCGAACAGCGCCATGGCTCCCGCTGCGATGGCCTCCTCGGGCGTCATCAACCGTGTGGTGACGGATGAATTACCCCTGATCCGCTCATTAACCACCTGCTCGACGGTGGCCAATTCATCGGAACCAACAGGCTTGGGGTGACTGATATCGAAACGCAGGCGTTCGGGCGCCACCAGTGAGCCCTTCTGCGTCACATGGTCGCCAAGCTGACGGCGCAGGGCTTCGTGCAGCAGATGGGTTGCCGAATGATTGGCCCGCAAGGCCGATCGGCGGGCGCCATCGACGCTTAAGGAAACATCGTCGCCAACCTTGATCGCACCACTTTCAATAATCCCAATGTGGACATGCAGATCGCCCAGCTTTTTCAATGTATCGCTGACCGCCATGCGAGTACCGTCGGTAAAAATGATCCCGGCATCGCCCATCTGGCCACCGGATTCGCCGTAAAAAGGCGTTTGGTTAACGATTGCGGAGACCCTATCGCCGGCTTTTGCCTCGCCAACCACCGTGCCATCCTTGACCAGCGCCAGCACCTTGCCTTCGGCGCTTTCGGTTTCATAGCCGAAGAACTCGGTGGCGCCCAATTTCTCGCGAAGCTCAAACCAGATGGTTTCGGTTGCGGCATCGCCGGACCCGGACCAGGCGGCGCGGGCTTCGGCGCGCTGGCGTTCCATGGCAACGTTGAAGGCATCCTCATCGACCCGCATGGACCGAGCGCGCAGGGCATCTTGGGTCAGGTCGAGCGGAAAACCGTAGGTGTCATACAGTTTAAAGGCGATCTCACCATCCAGAACGCCACCTTCGTCAAGACCAGCGGTTTCCTCGTCCAACAGTTTGAGGCCGCGTTCGAGCGTCTTCTTGAAACGGGTTTCTTCGAGCTTCAGGGTTTCCGTAATAAGGGCTTCGGCGCGTATCAGTTCCGGGAAGGCCTGCCCCATCTGGGCAACAAGCGTCGGCACAAGTTTGAAAACCATGGGATCTTCGGCCCCGATCAGGTGAGCGTGACGCATCGCCCGGCGCATGATGCGCCTGAGAACATAACCGCGACCTTCGTTAGACGGCAGGACGCCATCGGCGATAAGGAACGACGTCGCCCGCAGGTGATCGGCGATGACCCGGTGCGACACCTTGTGTTCGCCGTTGGCATCGCTGCCGGATGCCTGGGCGGAACCGTGGATTAGCGCCTGCATCATATCGGTTTCATAATTATCGTGGGTCCCCTGCATGACGGCGGCGATCCGTTCCAGGCCCATGCCGGTGTCGATCGACGGTCTGGGAAGATCGACGCGTTGATCGACGCTGATCTGCTCGTACTGCATGAACACCAGATTCCAGATCTCGATAAAACGGTCGCCATCTTCGTCGGGGCTGCCCGGCGGGCCACCGGGAATATGATCGCCATGATCGTAAAAAATTTCCGAACACGGGCCGCATGGGCCGGTTTCGCCCATGGACCAGAAGTTGTCCGAGGTATTGATGCGAATGATGCGGTCCTCGGGCAAGCCCGCGATCTTCTTCCACAGATCGAATGCCTGATCGTCATCGCCGTAGACGGTGACCAGAAGCTTCCGCTTATCCAGGCCGTATTCGCGGGTTACCAGATTCCAGGCCAGTTCGATGGCGACGTCCTTGAAGTAATCGCCGAAGGAAAAATTGCCGAGCATTTCGAAAAACGTGTGGTGGCGCGCCGTGTAGCCGACATTTTCCAGATCGTTATGCTTACCCCCGGCGCGGACGCATTTCTGCGAGGTCACGGCCCGTGAATAGTCACGCTGTTCCACCCCGGTGAAGACGTTCTTGAATTGCACCATGCCGGCGTTGGTGAACATCAATGTTGGATCGTTGAGCGGCACCAGCGGGCTCGACGGAACGGCGGTGTGGCCATTGGCAACGAAATAGTCGATGAAGGCCTTGCGGATGTCGTTGACGGTTTTCATGGGAGCAAATCCAGGCTCTGGCGGTCAAGAAAGAGACGGTTTTAATGCCTTACGCCATGCCTGTCCAGAAACCCCGAACAAAGAAAACGCGGCCCCGTTCCCCAATGGGACGGAAAGCCGCGCTTCAGAAGGGGCAGGGTTCAGGATTCCGGCCCCCGCCAGAGGGTATTTAAGAAACGGGGAGCGCCTGACCGGCGCGGCCTATTTACCCGCATCCGACGCGCCGTCATCATCGTCGTCACGCGCACCGCCAGGTTCTTCCATCATCGCTTCGGCCACGGGGGCCGCATTTGCACGAATTCTCGCTTCGATCTCGTCGGCCATCTCCGGGTGTTCCCTAAGGTAGGTCTTGGCGTTTTCACGGCCCTGCCCGATCCGAACGGAACCGTACGAGAACCATGAACCGGATTTCTCGACAATTTCGGCTTTAACGCCAAGGTCGATCAGTTCACCGGTCTTCGAGAAGCCTTCGCCGTACATAATATCGAATTCAACCATCTTGAACGGTGGCGCCAGCTTGTTTTTAACGACCTTGACGCGGGTCTGGTTGCCGACCACCTCGTCACGGTCCTTGATCGCGCCGATACGGCGAATTTCCATGCGGATCGACGAATAAAACTTAAGCGCATTGCCGCCGGTGGTGGTTTCCGGGTTACCAAACATAACGCCGATCTTCATCCTGATCTGATTGATGAAAATGATCATGGTGTTGGACTTGGCGACCGAGCCGGTCAGCTTCCGGAGCGCCTGGCTCATCAGGCGCGCTTGCAAACCAACGTGATGGTCGCCCATTTCGCCTTCCAGTTCGGCCCGTGGCACCAGGGCGGCGACACTGTCGATCACCAGCACGTCGATGGCGCTGGATCGTACCAGGGTGTCGGCGATTTCCAGTGCCTGTTCGCCACCGTCGGGCTGCGAAATCAGCAGATCGTCGATATTAACACCAAGCTTCTTGGCGTAGGCCGGATCAAGCGCATGTTCCGCATCGATGAAAGCACAAGTGCCGCCAAGCTTTTGCGCTTCGGCAATGGCGTGCAGGGTTAACGTCGTCTTGCCAGAGCTTTCCGGACCATAGACCTCGATCACCCGGCCGCGTGGCAAGCCACCGATGCCGAGGGCGATATCAAGGCTGATCGATCCCGACGAGATAACCTCTGTTTCAACCGTCTCCCGCGACCCGAGCCGCATCACGGAACCCTTGCCGAAAGCCCGTTCGATCTGGCTGACGGCGGCGTCTAACGCCTTGTTCTTATCCATATTATCCTTTTCCACGAGACGGAGTGAGCTGTTCGACATGTTTCGTCCTCTCTTATTCCACAGGGTTCGTATCGATGCAATCTGCGATCACTGTACCCGTTTTGTTCTCATTAACAAGAGAATTCTTATATGACTGATAAAAAAGGTAAATATGGCGTATATTCGCCTAATGTTCTCATATATGTTGGGGACGTTGCGAGCGGCAGGGCAATGACCGAAAAGAATCCGGACTTAATCTAAACCGGTCAGTCGGATGATTTTCGCCGGTCCAGAACGGAAATTCCCTGGGATAGATCCCGTTTCGAAATAATGTCCGTTTCGGACATACTGCGAAGTTCGGAAGCCAGGCCGTCGATGATGTTTCCGAACAGTTCCTGCGTCTGCGAACTGAGGGGCTTGCCCTTTTCGGCTTCCAGTTTGACCAGAAGCAATGTGTTGAGGGAATTATTCACGACATCGTGCACCGATGACAACGTACTTCGCGCAACGGCAAGGCGTTCGGCTTGCAGGTCACGCTTGCGTTTGTTTCGACGCAGCAGGCGAAGGTGGTCGGCAACAAAGAATACCCCGACCATAAACACGGAAAATATTTCTTCTTCCCTTCTCAGATACCATACGTTGTCAAGTTCCTCCAACTCTTTGGCGACGTATACAAACAGGTCAATATGAAAAACATATCGTGTCAGGAAGAGACCGGCAAAAACAAGAATTGCCAGAACCGTCAGAGAATAATGCCTGAAAAATCTCGAGTAGTTTATTATTTTTGCAGTCATTAATTTGCACCGTCCTCAGACTATTTAAAAGATCGCAGGGTAGGCGTTATCATGATTATTGCGAATCAGCACCCTGTAATTAAGGCGGACGGCGGCGAATTTAAAGGTTTCCGCTCGATTTATTTTGCCCGCCGGAGAGGTATTTCAGAGGATTGTCGGTGGGCCACTGATGCCCCCTCAGCCTTCCATAACCTCTTTAACCTTGCCTGCTAAGTCTCTAAGGCTGAAGGGCTTGGCCAGGAATGAAATGCCGGGGTCGCGCTCGACATCTTCGGCGAAGACGTCCTCGGAATAGCCCGACATTAATATGATCCTGATGTCCGGCAATTCATGGCGAACCAGATTGACCAACGTGTGGCCGTCCATGCCGGGCATCACGACATCCGAAATGATCAGATCGACCTTGCGATCGCTACCGTTCAGCACGTCGAGCGCCTGTTCGCCATCTTCCGCCTCGAGCACCCGGTAGCCCTTGTTCCTGAGCGCCCGGGCACCGAACATTCGAACGGCTTCCTCATCTTCAACCAACAACACCGTGCCCTCGCCGGTCAGGTCACCTTCGCCCGCGCTGTCCGGACCGCCGGACACCCTGGCAGCCGCCACGGCCGGTGCGGCAAGCGCGTCATCGCCGAAGCGCGGCAGATAAATGCTGAACCTGGTGCCTTCACCGGGGGCGCTGTCAACAAAAATATGGCCGTTTGTCTGATGGACGATACCGTACACCGTCGACAGGCCAAGCCCCGTACCGGCGCCGACATCCTTGGTCGAAAAGAATGGTTCAAAAATTCTCGGCAAGGCTTCCTTGGGGATACCGACGCCGGTGTCGGTCGCCTCGATTAACACGTAGCGGCCGGCATTCATGACTTCGTGGCCGCGCTGCACCGACGCATCGATCTGAACATTCGACGTCGTGATTGCCAACGTTCCGCCGCCGGGCATGGCGTCACGGGCGTTAACGGCCAGATTAATCACCACCTGGTCAAACTGGCCGCGATCAACCTTGAGCAATCCCAGGTTACGCTCGTGCGATATCGACAACTCGATATTTTCGCCAATTAAGCGACCCAACAGGTTCGACAGCTCACCCAGCGCCTCGGTCACGTCCAGGATCACGGGTTCCAACGTCTGCTGGCGAGAGAACGCCAGCAACTGGCGCACCAGGTTGGTCGCCCGGTTGGCATTCTGCTTGATTTGCATGATATCGGCGAACGAGGGATCATCCGGCCCGTGACGCGTCAGCAGCAGGTCGGAAAAACCGATCATCGCCGTCAGAAGGTTGTTGAAGTCGTGGGCAACGCCGCCAGCCAGCTGACCGACCGCCTGCATCTTCTGGGATTGAGCGAACTGCACTTCCAGGTTCTTCCGTTCGGTGGTGTCGATAAAATGCAGGACGAGTCCGGAGACCTCGCCGGTATCGTCTTCCAACCGGCTGCCATAGACCGACGCCACCAATTCCCGTTCGCCCATGGCTGGCAGGCGCACTTCCAGGTGCGAAGCCGGCAGGATGCCCATCACGACCTTCGAAAGCTGGGCCGTGACATCGCTCCTGTCTTCCTTGTTGACCCGGTCGGTAAAGGCCCGCCCGACGACGGCATCGCGGTGGACGCCAAGCAACTTCAAGAACGCCCGGTTGGCGTCGGTGACCTCGCCATGCAGATCGAGCAGGATAATACCCACCGGCGCTTCATCAAACAGCCAGCGCAGACGGCTCGCCGCGGCCGCCCTGCCGCCGCCGTCGCCGCCACTCCAGGCGACGCCGCGGATCAGCACCGAACGGCTGTAAACAAGATCATCGTCATCATCCGTGCGCCCGGTTTGCATTAGGCAGGCGCTGAACAAACTACCGTCCATGCTTCTGAGCGTAACATCGCCGTTGTGATACGTATCCGATGGGCCGGACCTGGCATCACGGTTAACCGCAACCACGAAATCGGAGAAATAGACGTCACGGCCGCTGATCTCGTTATCCGACAATCCCAGCCAGTCCATCAGCACCCGGTTGGCATAGACGATCCGGCCGTCCTCGTCAGCGGAAAAAAATGCGGCCGGCAAATGATCCATGTAGTCGGCCAGAACATCGTGCTCCCGCATCCGAACGGAATCGATTTCGTGACGAACCGTGATGTCTTCGGATTGCCACAGCGCCGCCGATCGCGCGGCGTCACCATAATGGAACGGCGTCACGGAAATGCGACGCCAGCCGAGCGCCCCGCCGGTCGTTCTTACCGGCACTTCAGTATGGGCCTCACTGCCGACATCCGCCGCCATTTCCAGACGCGCGAGTTCATCGCGAGACGGCTCGCCTCCTTCCAGTAAACGGCCCACATCGCGCAGGTTTTCAACCGGAATATCGGATCCCGCGGCGGCGTCGAAAAACTGCTCGTGAAAGGCCGGATTGGCATACAGAAACGCGGCCGTTCTATCCAACGGCAAAGCGGTAATAAAAATCGATTCAGAACTGTTTTGAAAGGCCGCGACAAGGGTCTCGCCTCGCCGGATTTCCCCCCGCATGTGCCGGGCCAACAGAACGCCCGCCAGAACCGCCGCCCCGCCGGCCAGGGCCGACACCGGAAAAACCACCCCGAACGCACCCGGAGCGTCGGCATACCGCCAGGCAATCGCGGCCAAGACGGCGGCGACGAGGCCGCAAAGACCCGCCGCGACGACGCCACCGCCGGCCAGATTGCGAAGCGGCGTTGATCCGGGTCGCTGTTTCGCGATGGCCAGTTTATCGGTTTCTGTCTGAAAGTCGGGAAAGATCATGCTTTTTCATTCGGTTCAGTTCTCAAGCGGCGGCAGTTCACCCCGCATCCGCATCACATAACCGATGACTTCGGCTACGGCCATATAGTGTTCACCGGGGACTTCTTCGTCGAGTTCGACCGACGCATACAGCGCGCGCGCCAACGGTGGGTTTTCGACGATGGCGACATCATTTTCCTCGGCCACCTCACGAATGCGGAAAGCCAGGCTATCGACCCCCTTGGCGACCAGCCTGGGTGCCTGCATGTCATTCATCTTATAGCTTAACGCGACGGCAAAATGGGTCGGGTTGGTGATCACCACATCGGCTTCGGGGACCGCCGACATCATCCGTTGCTGAGCCCTTTCGGCGCGGATTTGGCGAATTCTGGCTTTAACATGAGGATCGCCTTCGGACTGCTTGTGTTCGTCTTTAATTTCCTGCTTGCTCATCTTCAGTTGCTTGATGTGGGAAAATCGCTGATAGGCGTAATCAAGCGCGGCGATCACCGTCATAACTGCGAACGAGGCCAGCGAGAACCAGATTACGATGGTCAGGATGCGGTCAAGCGTGGCGGAAATATCGCGAACGGGAAACAGCAAAATATCGTCGAGAAAGGGAATGGCCATGGAAAAGCCGACCAACGAAACCAGAAAAATCTTGAACATCCCCTTGAGAAATTCGACAACCGACTTCACCGAAAACATTCTCTTCGCACCCTTGAGGGGCGAAATCGCCGATAATTTAGGTTGAATTTTACTCGGAGCCCAGATCAATCCCGTTTGCGCAATGCTCGCGGCGATCAAAATAACCACCAGCAGGCCGACAAAGGGCGCCAGAGACACCGCGGCCTGCAAAAACGTATCGGAGAGGACCTGTCGCAGGTGTTCCGGATCGAACGGGATCGCATCGGGGCTTTCGATGAATTTGAACGTCAAAAGGCGAACATCTGTGGCGATGCCCGGCGCCATAAAGACAAGACCAAGCGATCCCATGAACAAGACGACCCAGTGCTTGATCTCCTGGCTCTGCGCGGTCTGACCCTTTTCCTTGGCTTTTTCTTTCTTTTTATCGGTCGGGTCTTCTGTCTTGTCTGTATCGTCGTCGTCTTCAGCCATACTAAATCCGAGGTTGCGGTCGTTTCAAATGATGATCGTTTGAAGCGTCGGCGGCCCTCTGCTTATATATTACGGGACTTATTCACACCCTGGACCGGAATAATCCAGCGCGATAAGGCCTGGTTGACAGCCCCTGGCATAGGGGCGCCACAGGTTAGATTCTATCCATTATGGTTGAAGGAATATATACATCCCGTCCTCGAAGCGTCCCAAGAAGTAAAGCAGGATGGTCGATAGGGTCAACGCAAGTAATGCAATCTGGGTCGCGATCAGTAGCGGCATGGCGAAGAAAAACACCGGAAGCGCCGGCATCAGGCGTCCCAAAATACCCATTCCGGTATTGAAAACGATGGATACGACGACAAACGGAGACGCCAACTGGACGCCCAGGCGAAAGCTGTCGGCGACGCGCCGGGCCAACAGTTCCGAAAAATCGCCGAAGGGTAGCGGCTGGCCGGGCTGAAACAGAACGTAGCTTTCCACCGCCGAGCGAATCATCTGATGGTGCAGGTCCATAACAAAGATAAGAACGATGCCCAGCGTCCCCAGAAACGACGACAACAAAGAGCTTTGCTGCTCGGCGATCGGATCATGAATCATCGCGTTCGCCAACGACGCCACCAAGGCCAGCAGCATACCCGCCGTTTGCAGCGCACCAAGCAGGATACGTATGGTCAACCCGATCGCGGCGCCGACGATGACCTCGCCCATAATCATCAGCATCAACGCCACTGCGGAAGCCGGCATCACCGGCAAGATATCGACCAGCAACGGGGTCAACATCAGGGTGACCCCAAGGGCGATGATCAGACGCGCCTGAACGTTGACATAACTGGCGCTGAAACCCGGCAGAATCATTATGATCGTGCCGATCCGGAAGAAGACCAGAAAAAAGGCGAACAGGTTGAGTTGCAAAAACTCGGCGAGCATCGGCGTTCCTTGATATCAACCCAGCGCAGTGATGCGATCGAAAAGGCCGTTGGCGAATTCGATAACGGTGGTCATCATGAACGGCAGGAAGATAACGATCGCGACAAAAATCAATATAATCTTGGGGACAAACGTCAGGGTTATTTCCTGAATGGTCGTCAACGCCTGAAACAAGGCGATGATCAGGCCGATCAACAGGCCAGCCATCATGATCGGCCCCGATACCTTGAGGATTACAAAAAGCGCCTCGCGGCCAATTTCAAGAACAGCAACTTCATCCATCGGTCATACCAGGGATCCAATCAGACCGGCATACGGAGAATTTCCCTGTAGGCCTCGACGACCTTGTCGCGGACCGCGACGACGGTCCGAAGCGTCACTTCCGCTTCGGCTACGGCGGTGACAACCTGGTTGATGTCGGCCTTATCCTTGATCGCGGCGATGGAAAGCGCTTCGCTTTTTTGCCCGATTGTGACCGCTTCCTTGATCGCCCCGCGAACCAGATCGGCGAAATCCCCATGTTGGTTGCCGTCCCTGGCGTCCATGCCGGGAACCACGCCGGAAGGTGCCTTTGCATAGGCCGATAACGCGTTCGTCATGTTCTGTACGGGAAGTGCCATGTTTCATTCCTAATTATCTGGCCGCGGTCAATAAACGGCGTATCGTCTCTTTATGCCCTGAGCTGTTACTGAAGAATATCCAGGGCGCTGTTCAACATTGCTTTCGACGTTTTGATGACGCTCAGGTTTGCCTCGTAGGACCGCTGCGCTTCTCGCATGTCCATCATTTCGATCAGGCTGTTGACATTGGGGGTCTGTACATAACCGTTAGCATCCGCAGCCGGATGGCTGGGATCGAACTTCTTGCCGAATGCCGACTTGTCGGTGGTGATTTGACCGACCCGGACGGTATCGAAACCGGCCGCCCGGTCGAGGGCGTTCTTAAAGGTCGTGACCTTACGGCGATACGGTTTTCCACCCGGTGACTGCGGTAACGAATCGGCGTTGGCGACGTTTTCGGAAATAACCCGCAAACGGGTGCCCTGCGCCCGCAAGCCGGCCGAAGAAATCCGCATTACCTTGATAAGATCGTCCGCCATTACGCGCCTGGTCTTTCCTGATCCGTCTTATTGCCTGCCGAGCGCCAATTTGATCATCATCAAATTCTTCTTGTATATCTGAGTGATGAAGCGATGGTTGACCTGGGTCTCGCTAACCTTCGCCATTTGCTCTTCAAGGATCACCGCGTTTCCGTTTGGGCTGGTTTCGAACGGTTTGCGTTCGACGTCCGATGAGTAGTCCGAAACGCTGTGTTTAATCCCATGCAGGTGCTTCGGGTTGCTGGTCTTTAGCGTCAACTGCATGTTTTCCCGGCGCACGAGTTGTTTGAAATCGTACGGTTTGAGATCGCTCGGACGGTACTTCGGGGTATCGGAATTGGCGATGTTCTGGGCCAATACCTCCTGACGCTGTGTCAGCCAGTTGAGGCGATTCTTGGCCATGCCGAATAGTGTCAGCGTATTAAAACCCATTGTGCCTAACCCTTTACGAATTCCCTCGGAAGCCGGTCGGCCAATCCGCCGACAAACCGACGGGCCGCCTTGTCCGGGCGCCCATCCAGGATCAGAACTGGTCGTGTCCCAAAACCGCCCGGTCCGTCCTTCGATCAGCCCCAGTATCGGACTCCAACGTTTAAGATTGAGTAAACGCTTGTAATGACTCGCTGATTCATTCCGATATCCCCCCTTCCGTTCGCCGGGAGAGTCGCGTTTCCGGTTCCAACCCTTTGAAAAAACGGACGAAACAGCCACCGCCTCCTTTAAAGAATTTTTAAGCATGATGCCCCACTATGCCAGGCGGGATTTATTGGATCAGGTATCGTGACGGACACATCAAACACCATCGACGACGGAAGATCGGGTATCGGCGAGAAGCCAACCATCGAGCGTTCCGCAAGCGAGCAAGGGCCTAAGGGCACCGTCGCCGTTGCCCTGCAATACCAACCCGATAGTGAATTTGCGCCGAAGGTCATCGCCGGCGGACGCGGGGCGGTTGCCGAACAAATTCTTCACGTCGCGTTTGCCGCCGGTGTCAAGGTCCGTTCCGACGCCGACCTCGCGGAAATGTTGAGCACCATCGATATCGAGAGCGAAATTCCCATTGAGGCATTCGCCGCCGTGGCCGAAATTCTGGCCTATGTCTATCGCCTAAACGGCACCCTGCCCGAATTCGCCCAATCCAACGCCCCGCCCCCAACGCCGGAAACACCCGATGCCCTCCGCTGAAAACGACGCCGTCGCCATTATGGTCGATACAGACAAGATTGCCTCGCTGATTGCAACCGCCCGGCGATTGCTGGAAGAAGACAAGATGGTTGATCTAAGCGCCCTTGAAGGTAAGGTCGCCGACCTGTGCCGTCGCTTTGCAAATGTCCCCCCGACCGAGGCGGAACCCTTCCGGATGTCAATCAACGCCATTATGGCCGACCTTGACCTGTTAGCCGACGATCTTGCCCGCCAGAACGAAAAAGTGCGCCAGATCAGATCGGGTAGCGACCTCAAACGGGCCGCCCATGCTTACGACAAAGACAAATGAACCCCAATAAAATGGATGATTAAGCAATGGACGTCCTTGATTTCAACATCACCGATTACCTGAAATACGCGCTGGCACTGGTCTTCGTATTATCGCTGATCGGCATCTTCGCGGTGATCGCCAGGCGCGCCGGTTTCGGCCTTTCGACGTCCGTTCATGGCAAGCGCCAGCGACGCCTTGGCATCGTTGAATCGATGAACATCGACGGCAAACGAAAGCTTATTCTGATCAAACGGGACAACACCGAGCACCTGATTCTTTTGGGAACGGAACATGATTTGCTGATCGAAAGCGCCGTTGCGCCACAGCCAAACGCCTTTACCCAGGCCCTGCACGAAGCGGCGCGCGCAACCCGGACGGACGGTTCGCCCGATGAACGCAACGAACCCCGTTTCGAAATACCGACGCCGCCCGCGGAAAGCGGCCAGCCGATGGACCTGCCGTCGGCGCTGAAAGATCCCGCAATGGACAAAGGCCCGGGACGCCGACCATGACCACGCGGCGTACCCTTGTATTTTGTGCGTTGCTGTTAACGACCGTCGCCGCCCTCGCCGTTTTGGCCTATCCCGCCGCCGCCCAGACCCTGTCGCTGGACATGGGCGAGGGGGGCGGTTCATCGACGGCGAGAATTATTCAGTTGATCGCGGTCATCACCGTACTGTCGCTGGCGCCGTCGCTGCTGGTAATGGTGACATCATTTACCCGCATCATCATCGTTCTGTCGTTCCTGCGGACCGCCATGGGCACACAGCAGACGCCGCCCAATCAGGTCTTGATCAGCTTGGCGTTGTTCATGACCTTTTTCATCATGCAGCCGGTATTCGAAGCGTCCTACGATGCCGGAATCCGGCCGCTGATCGAAGGCGATATCGACGAATTCGAAGCCTTCGACAAGGCCGTCCAGCCGGTCCAGAAATTCATGCTAGCCCATGTCCGCGACCAGGACCTGGCGCTGTTCGCGGACATTGCGCAACTGCCCGACAATCAAGTGCGTGAACAGGTTCCACTTCGCATCCTGATCCCGTCGTTCATGATCAGCGAGTTGCGGCGGGCTTTCGAGATCGGCTTTTTGATTTTTATTCCGTTTCTGGTAATCGACATGGTCGTGGCCTCCGTGCTGATGTCCATGGGCATGATGATGCTGCCGCCGATTATCATCGCACTACCCTTTAAGATCATCTTTTTCGTGTTGGTCGATGGCTGGTACATGATTGCCGGCAGTCTGGTCCGAAGTTTCGGCACCGGCTGAACGGATTCATTAGATAGACGTTCTTATCTACACAATTTTATGGTATAATTTGCCTGCGGGAAACGGGAGTGTCTGGGCCTGTTTTTCCAGGCCCGGCGCTTCGCCTGGATCTCTGAAGACAGAGAAGGAGGTTCGTTATGCCAACCACACGAAAGAAAACACAAGAAACATTGCCGGAGAACGTCAACAGCCCCGAAACGAAAGAAATGCAGGGCACTCACCATCCCCTATTGGGACTGCGTCAGGAGGTCGATAATCTGTTCGATAACTTCCTCTCGAACTTCTCTCTCGGCCCGTTCGGGCGCACCCACCTTGAGTTCGACCCGTTCCGCAGAATGGGTAGTCACCTTGGTCTGGTCGATGAATTGCTTCCGGATATGGATGTCAGTGAAACGGACAAGGAGTTCTTTGTCAGCGTCGAACTGCCGGGTATGAACAAGGACGATTTCGACATCACCATCGAAAATGGATACCTCATCATCAAGGGCGAGAAGGAAGAAAAACGGGAGGAAGAAGAGGGCAGCCGCCGCATCAGCGAACGGCGTTACGGTTCTGTCTATCGGTCGGTTCCGTTGCCCCGAAATGTCGACGAAGAGAATGTTGACGCGACGTTCGAGAAGGGCGTGCTGGAGATCAGATTACCGATCGCCGCCGAACCGGAAGAGGCGGCTAAAAAGATCACGGTCGAAAGCCGCTAGTCTGCGGCGGTGTCTCGCCTCGGCGTCTCGCAATTCCATCCGGACACGACCTGCCGATGCGGGTCGTATTTGGCGCTTTGGCGGTATCGACATCCTCGCCCCTCTCCAGGCCACGGTCCGGGTCGGCGTCGGTCCGGACCTTCCGCGCCGCCGCCCTGGCGTCTCGAAAGACAATCGGACCGAGTAAAGGTTATTGGTGCGATGCGCCTGATCCGGGTCGTTCGCCAAGTACACAGATGGCCGGCACAGGTTCTATGGGGAGTTCTTCCGTTCGAATATTTGTAAAGCCGGCTAAGTGCATATGCTGTTCTACCTGTTCCGCCACTGCAATCGCCCCTGCTTGATGGCGTTTGCAGTGCGGAGGCGGGCTTGATTCAGCGTGGTTGCTGAATGATCAACGCCGGCAACGTGGCCATCGGCCACTTTCGCCAAACACTCTTCCAACGCCAGGCCGGGCCCGCATCCGATCTCGATAATTCTGTCGCCGGGCTTAATATCCAAGAGTTCTACCGTCCACCGGTTGCGGTGGCGGTTGGACGGGCGGGACGCCATGATCGGGCCAGCCAGCGCCCCCATCATTCCATGCGGTTTCTTGAACTGACGTACAATATAAGAACGCAGGGTCATGTTTTTTGCCTTTTCAGAGAAGCCGTCAGTGCGCGAAGGGTCGTGATCGTCGTCTCCATGTCGTCGGACGGGAACATCCCGCCCAAGCTATTCAGCATCGCGGATTCACGCAATTTCATTTCGCGAAAAGACTCCCTGCCCCGTTCGGTCAGGGACACCAGCGAGGTCCGTTTGTCGCCGGGATTGTCATTTACAGCAACAAGCTCGGCCGCGCTCAGGGTGTTGACAATTTTCTGGATATGCTGGCGGGAAACGCCTTTGGATCGGGCGATATCAGGCACCGTTCGCTCGCCTGTTACCTCCAGACTCTCAAGGACGGCCCGCATCGACGCGGTGATCTTCAGGTCCCCATGCATTTCGTTGGCCACGGCCTTGATGTGATTGAAGCAGGTCCGGACTTCCCGAATTACGCCATACAGTTTTTTCGCCCGCGTCTCCATCGCCGGGCCTCTTCTATTTTGACAATCAAGATGTCATTCTCTCCAGGCACGGTTTTTTTCGTGAATCGGCGGCGGCTATTCAGCCACACTTGCCGAAGTGGGGCCAAGGGCCGAAACGGGTTGATGACCGCCGGGTTCTCACTGGTATTTTTTATATACTACGCACCGGCGCGCCGTGGCGCGATCTGCCGGAACGCTACGGGCCACGCACGACTGCCTATAACCGATATGCCCGTCGGGCGCGCCGCGGGATATGGACGTCAATCTTCGAAGCACTTGCCGCCCAAAACGAAGACAGCCTGTTGTTGTCGACAAAGCCCGTGGATCACACACGATCCGACAACACATCGATGACCAAGGCGCGCTCGCCGTCATCCCGTCAAAGTCAAATGCTCGAAGACCGATCCCTCACGACAAATACCTGTACCGAATGCGGCACATCGTCGAGCGCTTCTTTTGCACCATAAAAGATATGAGGAGGCTGGCCACACGCTTCGAAAAACTCAGCGCAAATTTCCTCGCAATGGTCCACTTATTTACCATAAGGTTATGGATCAATTGAGCCCACACCCTAGATAATAAACGGTGGCATAGAATAAATGGATCAGTTTTCTTCCGGTTCCTACACAGTCGAAAGCCTGCTGGAGCGTCTCGCATTAAAAGGCCAACAAAAAATTTGGCTGTCTTTTCCAGACAACATTCACGTCAAGGGAACCGTCGAGAGCGTAAATAATTGGAGGGATCAACTTTCATATATCACCCTGGAAGGTTCCGGCCTCCATGTTTCCCTTCGATGTCCGTATGACATGCGCCCAAAAGAGGGAGAGCATATTGTATTTCAGGGGCAGGCAACGCTTAAACCTAGCAAATTCAACAATTCAGGCCTGGAGGTCCAGATCATTGGCGAACCTGTAGGCTCATGGACCCCTCATTATGATGTTTCTAGCTCTGAGAAAATTGAAAAAGGGGCCAGGGTTCTTTTGTCCCAATTTTTGAAACAACACCCTATGAATAAGCTGTTGATCATGGGTACAAATACAGCTTTGCGTGATGTTGGTGCCTGTTTTGATATTGATACCGGCACCGCCAATTTATTGATGGAAAAAATTAGGGTGGCGGACAGAGGATCGTTAATCGAGGACATGAATACGGCCCTTGAGAAGCACGAGCCTTATGCTTTTGCGATTGTTCGAGGGGGTGACGATCCATCACTAAATATTTGGGATGATTCGAAACTTGTGTCTGAAATAGTAAACTTTGAAAGCCCATTCTATCTCGCCTTGGGTCATTCTCATCGAGTTACATTAGCAGATAAATATGCCGATGAGACTTTTCATACACCTTCAGATTTTGGGGCAAGCCTGTCTCAACAATATACGGCTATCATTGAGACAATTAAATTAAAGGAATTTTCTTCAACCCTGAAAAAACAGTTGGAAATTTCGAAACAGTGCTTAGACAACGCCAATCAGGATTTGGATCACGCCCAGCAGGATTTGGATCACGTCCAGCGGGAAATAGAAGAAGCCAAGGCTAAACTTTTTAAAACCAAGGTCGTCTGCGCCCTGGCCGTGGGGTTAGCGGCAGTCTTTATTTATTATTGGGCCAACCGGGTTGAGCCTCCGAACCTCAATAGATAGAGGGTAATCCCCCCCTTTTCCAGCACCGGCGCGACGATGGGCTTTGACATGGGTGGCGTCAATCGATGTTTGCTCCGGCGGTCCTGACAGGGTCGCCGTCAAATCGGCAAACATGTACTGCCAGATACCTTTTTGAGACCAGCGGTTATAACGATTGCAAACTGTCGTCGATGGGCCGTATTCCGACGGACAGTCCCGCCACCGACAACCCGATTGAAGCACATGGATGATCCCGCTGATAATCCGTCGGTCATCCTCGCGCCGCCTGCCTGCCGCCCGGTAGGGCAAATGCGGTTTGATCAACTCCCATTGACGGCCCGACAGCCAAAATTAGGTGACCCATAGCGTGAAACCTCAGATATTGAGTTCAAGTCCATTGAATCACCTAATCGTTGATGAGTTCTGACTGAACAGCCCCTAGTTAATAGCGCTCAGCTTGCGTTCTTTCAGGCGCTCCTGATAGGCCGTCATGAAGGACTTGAAATTTTCCACGTCGGTGACTTTGCTGGCGATGGCCGAGTAATTGATCAACCCCAGGTTATCGGTGCTGGCGATCAACCGAAAGGCATCGCGGTAGCTGGTTTCGTCCATGGCCGCGCCGTAGTCGGCCCGCATCCGGGCGATGCCCTGTTCGTCGCCGCTAAGCGTCATGGCAACGGCCAGATTGAGCACGTATTCCCCCTGTTTATCGTCTACCGGTTTATGTGGCTTGGCGCCGGTTGATTTAACCAACTTCCTTAAAGACTTTGCGGCCCGTCCCCAATTTTTATCGTTCCAGTAGATTTCGGTGCGCAGCAATTCGGCATCGTGGGATTGGTCATCCTTAAGCAGAGTCAGGGCGTCTTCTACCTGTTGCAAGCCCATCAGGGCACGGGCTCTCAGGTGACGACGCTGAACGACAAGATCTTCGGGCAGATCCTTGATGTTGGATTCATCAAGAGCCGCAATTCCCTGATCGTATTCCCGGGCGAGAATATGGACCAACGCCAGTTGTGTTCCAACGCGAGCCTTCTCCAATCCTTTCAGGCGAAATTCAACCTGTGCCTGTAGCAAAGCTGCGGCGCGGTCCAGCAGATCGACATCGACCAACCGGTCGGCCAGCTTGCGTATCATTTCGTCACCCAGTTCGCCGGGTGGCGTTAGTTCCTTGAATTCATCATAAAGGGCGATAGCGGTAATCGGTTGCAAACTGTCGGCTTCGTTATTCAAATACAGCCCGGTGAACGCCTTGGTCATTTCTTCCGTTATTTCCGGCGCTTTTTTGTCGTCGCGGAAATGCGTCGCCGCCTGCCGCAGGGTGCGAAGGCCGTTGCGATAATCACCGACCTTCAGATAAAGCTCGCCAAGGCGGCGTAACAGGTTGAATTCGAGTTTGTCGCCGCGCCAGGCAAAGCGCAGATCTTCCAACTCCTTAATCGCTTCAATGCGATCTATCTGGCCAAGCTTCAGCAGCAGTTCGGTTCGGGCGATTGCCGCCTTGGCCCGGCTGGGGCGATGCGGCCCTTCCAGAACTTTTTCCCACTTAGCGACGGCCGCATCGGAGTCACCGCCCAATTCCAAAAGGCGCCCGTCGATAAAATCCATCTCGCTGCTTTGCGCCGGATTGGGGTCGCTGGCCCGCATTGATTCCAGATACAGAGTAGCCTCCCTGACGTCACCAAGTTCCATCGCCGCCTCGGAGACCAATATCCCAAGCGGAATCTTCAACGGTTTCGGATATATCCGCAAGACTCCCCCCGTACGCCGGAGATCCGCCGCCGCACCCGCTAAATCGCCTTCGTAGGCACGCAAGACGGCCCGCCAGAACAGACCTTCGTCATTGTGATCCAGGGCGCTATTGTCCAAGTCCGCATGGGCCTCCGCAAACCGCCGTGTTATGGTATTGGCGGCGCCACGAATTCCAAGAAATTCCGGCGTCTCGGCGATTTTCGGATTGTCCCTGGCAACCGCCGACAGCACGCCAAGGGCTTCCGGGCCGTAATCATTGGCCAAATAAAATCGGGCGAGGTCCATCCGCGCCTGTTCGCGCTGGCCGATTGAGGCCTCGGCGGCGGCCCGTTCCAGCTCCTGCTTCTTGTCATTAAAGGTCCCGGCATCGGCCTGACGCCATTTCCTTAAATCGAACAACCGCGAATAACTGCGGATCGACGAGGTGCCGTCAAGTTTGCTTTCCGCCGCCTGCGCCGGGGAAACATCGGATAGTTGCAAGCCACCGGCATTTGTTATCTCAACCCCTTGGCGCAACGAGCGGACACGCAAAGCATCCGTCCGCGGCCGCAGGACAATTCCCTGGCTGCTCGCCAGAATTTGCACCTGCGGATAAATGCGGCCGCCGGCGATCCCGTATCCAAGCGGGATGATGGGAACCACGATCAGGTTATCCCCCACCGCCGGATCGGTTACGACGATGCCCTCGCTGGGTTCGGTCACCGACATGAACAGCCTGGCGCCGATAGGAGAGTGGGGCTGTGGTGTGACGTCGATGGCGGATGTCGGCTGCAACGGCTGCTGCCTGAATTCCAGAATCCAGGCCAGGCCGTCACGTTTGAGCGACGGATTGACGCCGGGCAAGGTCGTCAGTCTAAGCAACGTTGCCCGGTTATCGGGGATCTGTTCAATCGTACGAATGATGTTGCCACCGGCGATGCGAAGCGCGTCAACGTCCATGTGCGCGGCCTTGTCGAAGACAATCCACAAGTATCCGACACGGCGGAACACCGCCGCCGCAACGGGCTCGTCCCAGTCAATACGAATGCCAACCGCATTGCCATTGGTCGCCAAGCCGCCGCCCGCCCCTGCCGGCCCTGCCGTGGGATCAATGATCTTCACCCCGGCCAGGTGCGTCAGGACCGCCTCGTCTTTTTTGTCCAACACACCCGTCTTGTCGCGTGCCGCCGCGCTTTCCAGTGGCGTCAACGGCGTCGATGTCAACGGTTTGGCGGGATTAAGCGATATGGGTTTGCCTGCGTCTTCCGGTTTTCCCACAGGCTTGGCCGCCCGTCCGGCGACCACAGGTTTTTCGGTTTTGACCGGCAAAGGCGCCAATTTTTTCGGTTGTTGCGCTTGATCCACCGGCGCCGTTTCCCTGGCCGGGCCAGATTTCTTTTCGGCAACCGCCGGGTCGGATGACGGCGCCAAAACATCAATGACCACCTTTGGTCCGGAGCGAAAATTCCGGATACGCGACGTCTCAGGCACCTGCAGCACGACCGCGACACCATCCGGGGTATCTTCCCGGGACGCCCCGGCGATGAATTTAGGCGTCCTGTTCTGCAGCGGTTTCAAATCAATGCGGGCCGGACGGTCAAACGACAGCATGGTCTTTCCGCCTTGCCGGGATATGCTGTAGTTAACCTTTTTCGGCCAATCGAAGACAACGCGGGTGTATCCCTCGTGCACGCCCGTCCGCACGGCCACCGATGGGCCGGCGCCCGCCTCCGTGGCCGGTTTTCCCTTTTTCCTGGCCGGCGGAGTGGCCGCCGCACCGTCTGTCGCCTTCATGATATCGACAACGACGGCAGCCCCTATATCGAAACTTCTGACATCGTATTGCCCGCGCAACGCGAACGTCACCGAACGGCCATCGGTCGCCGGGGTGGCATCGCGAATGTAGGCTCCAAGGCCCTTGAGGACACCGGCGTAAGAGGTATCGATGGGTCGGCCAAAACGAACGACAAGAAGACCGCCTTCGCTCGTCGTGCTGTAAACGACCGGCGCCGGCCAGTTAAAAACGATACGGCCATAGCCATCATGGGCGGCGGCGCGAACCTTGACGGAATCGGCCCGGACGGGCGATCCGCAGGACAGGCTCACGACCGCTATTGCCGCGACAAACAGCCAGCGCCGAACCCAACTCACGGGCATCAAAATTCCCCAACGGTTGGGAAGACGACAATATCAACCCGGCGTCCCAACGCCCGCCGCGCCGCGGCATCCATATCGGGTAGTTCATTAAAACGGCTGCTGGCGTAGCCAATGGCGATGATGTCATCGGTGTAGCCGGAACGTCTCAGCGCATTGGCGACGGCCGCCGCCCGCGCGATCGAAAGTTCCCAATTGGAATCATACGCTTCACCTTTTGGCTGGGATGGGTCGGTATGGCCGTTAATGCCGATCTGGTTGCCAATATTCCGCAAGACGCCACCAAGGTTGAACAGCGCGCGCTTGGCTTTGTCCGTCAGCACGGCCTTTCCGGGTTCGAACAACAGATCGCCCGGCAAGGCGACGATGAGTCGGTCGTCAAGCCGCATCAATTGGTTGCCCGACAACAGTTTGTCTTTTGAAGACGCGTCTTGCAGTACCGACGTCAGGTAATCCAGATTGATCGCACGTTTGCGGAACAGCGTGGCGATATTGAAATCGGAGGTCGCGGCCATGTGCGCCCGGGTCGACGATGGATTGAGGCTTTGCGACAGAGCGTCAATGACGCTGTCCCAATGGTCGGACCTGATGCTGGACATCGAAAACAGCAGAACAAAGAAGGTCAGCATCAGGGATACAAGATCCGTGAAGGTGATTAGCCAAGCCACACTTTGCTTGGATTCCATCCTTAGGTCGTCTTCATCCATTACGATCGCTTTCCCGAAAACGTCGGATTATTTGGCACCGGCAGATTTCGGCCGGGCAAACCGAAGGCGGGATTCGTCACTGCTGCGCACATAGAACCATATTGTAATGTCACCCTTGTCGCCGGGCTTCAACCCCACCGAGACGCTATCGGGAGGGAACCCCCGGGCTAGCATCTCCCGAGCGAACGTGCCCGCACGGGACATTTCCAGGGTTTGACGGGTCGGCAGATCCGTGCCCGTCGTATACGGGCTGTCGATGATAAATTCCATATCATAGCGCAGCCCTGGCGGGCGACCACTGACCGAGGCAACGATGCGGTCCATAAGGCCATGGCTGGACGCCCTGATAACGGCCTGTCCCGTCTCGAATATAACATCGGCTTTCAACTGCACGCGCATCAGGCGGCCCGGCTGAATAACGTCAACTTTCGAAACCTGCATGGTCGTCGAGAAGATGTTGGTGATCTGTTGCTGGAATTGCTGACCGGCGAGGACATCGCCTTCGCTGCTTGTCATCGCAGTCAATTCGAGACTGGGCGGCAGGATAGACGTGAATGTCGCAGACAGGCTTTCCATCGCCGCCCTGGACTTGGTTTCTTCCAGCGTCGAGATGCTGACCAGCATGATGAAAAATGCCAGGATTAGAAGATACAGCCCCAGGAACAAGGCGATACTGGACCCGCCATGGCCTTCACTCGAATCGTGAAACTCTTCCTGAGAGAACATATCCTAATCGAAACTTGCCAGTAACGCGTCTATTTCAGCCTGAGATTTCGCTTTGTCGGCATCCTGCGGACCATTCAGCAGATCTTCATCGGTGATCTCTTTTTTGGCCATTTTTCTCTTCGGCGCCGCGATCTTCGGTTTTACCGCGCCTGAATCGAAGGCGTTAAGCAAGCCGTCCACCTTCAGTTCAATATCCTGCAAGGTCTTGACGACCCTGGTAATCCGCTGGCCGGTAATGTCCTGAAAGGTACAGGCTTCGTATATCGCCGTCGTCGCGCTCAGCAGCTTGTCGGCCGGCTCGGATTCCAAACTGCCCATCACGTCTTCGATGATTTCGGTCGCATCCATGATTGCGTTGGTGGCGTCGGCGGTCGCCTCGACGATAGCGTCAAGTTCATCCGATGCGCGCGGCAGGAAACTCTCCTTGACCTCATTGGGGCGAAGGGCGGCAATTTCCTTTTTTGCATCACGGATATATTTCGCCAGCTTCCCCAATTCCGAGAACAGATCGGCTTCGTTGTGAACGCCGCCCTTGACCGACGTCATCACGCTGCCAACAACCTTGGCGGCCTTCCGGGCGCGGGACATCTCGGGCCGGACCTTCGCCGTCAGCTTGGCCTTTGGCGCGGCGTTACCTTTTGCAACGGAAGCTTTCGCCTTCGGCTGAACCTTGCCCGGCTTCCCTGCGGCTGTCTTCTTGTTTTTCTCGACCGTTTTATGCGTTGGCATGATGTTTTCCGCCGTGGCCCCTAAAATTCTCCAAGCACGCTGACCAGCTTGGATCGCAAGGTTTCGGCGTTAAAGGGTTTCACAATGTAGTTGGAAACACCCGCTTCCTTGGCGGCGATAACATTTTCGGACTTACTTTCCGCCGTGATCATAACGAACGGAAGATGCTTGAGCGTGGCATCGGATCGGACCTCACGCAGCAGTTGAATGCCGGTCATCGGTTCCATATTCCAGTCAGAAATAACGAGCCCGAAACTTTTCTGACGAAGAACTTCAAGCGCCATGGTCCCGTCCGTCGCCTCTTCAACATTATTGAAGTTGAGCTGCTTCAAAAGGTTCCGGAGAATCCTGAGCATCGTCTTGTAGTCATCGACGATCAAGACGTTCATATTCATATCAACAGCCATTTATCACTCCATTAACCGGCAATTCACGAAAAATACGGTTAGTTTAAGGGCAGAAAATCCCCCATCGACCCATATTAGTTAATTTACAGGGCCATGCATAGCAACCGTTTTCGACCTACTTCCCTGCTTTCATTGTTTGATCCGGGAGATTCCTGAGCCTCGACAATTCGACCGTTATCTCGGTCGCCTTGGCAGGATTCATTTTTGCCATAATCGGGGCCAACTTACGCTCCTTCATGCGCTCGGCGACGAGCAGCAGGGTATCCATCTCCAATTCTTCGAAAATACGCGCCGCATCCTTTGGCTTCATATTTTCGTAGATTTTCACCAGGCTCAATATTTTCTCGCCTTGCTGATCGTCGTATTTCTTGATCAGCTTTTCGATGGTGTCCTGAAACAGCTTCAATTCACCGATTTTCTTGTCAATTCTCGCTTCGGCCGCCTGCAGCAGCCCTTCACGCATATCGGCTTCGCTTTCCCGCGTTTCAAGCGATTTCCGGCGTTTCGCCAATTGCTGCAGCAGATCGATTTCGGTTTGCGTCAGAAGTGTCGGGTCGTTGGCTATAAGCCGCGAAACATCCTCGGGCTTTTTCTGTTCCGGTTGACCGTCCGCCGCACCCTTTTGCATCGGATCCTGTTTTTGCGCCTGCGCCTGAGCCTGGGCATCGGCGACGGAAAGGCTCCCGGCCACCGACACGTCACCCTTCAGGCCGCTGTTAACGCTGTCCCAGATGTTTCCGATACGCAACGTCAACATAAGGACGGCGACAAAAATCGTCGCCGGCAGAAAACGGAATCTCGTAAAAAACCGTAACATTCAACATCCTTCAATTCGAACCGGCGGGTAACCGGACCCTGACCTTAACGGACCGACCGCAGGGCTTCTATCAGTTCTTTTTCGGCCTGAGACTTTGCATCATCGCGATCTTCCACTTCGGCGGGAAAATTATTGGCCGCGGACGGCATCGGGGCATTCCCGCCTGCCCGGGCGGTAGCCTCATCGACGGTTTCGACCGTTTGGCGAGGCGAAGCCACCCCGTGATGGCGCCAGGCCTCATCTTCGCCACGCGATTCCCGAACCGCCGCCTCCAAACGATCGGCGGCGGACGTGCCGCGGTCAATCAAGTATTTCAGATCGTCTTTCAGGCCGGCTGCCTTGGCGGTATCGGCCTGCAAGTCGGCCGTGGAATTTTTAAGATGGGTGATGCTGTCCTTCGCCCGAGCCGTGGAGTCGGCGAAAGTAGCGGCCAGCCTTTCCAATTCTTCCTTGTGACGACGCAGGTTCCCCAGTTTCCTGTTCAAGACCATGGCGTAACCGATCGTTGCCACCAACAGAACCGCCAAGACGATATCCAGTGCCAGGGAATACATTAATCAGAGTCCCTTTCGTCCTGGATCAGGCGATCCTTGATCCGAACGGCAATCTGTTCGCCTTTCCGGCCCATGGCGCCTGTATAAAGCGAGACATCGCCGCACCGAAGATTGACCAGAGAATCGGGTGTGGCGCTTAACATCAACTGGGACCCGACTTCCATGGCGAAGACGTCACTCAACTTCATGGTTTGCTGATCGAGCACCGCTTCAAGTTCGACATCGGTCATCCATAGCTCTTCAGCCAAATGAGTTTCCCAGATCGAATCGCGACCAAATTTTTCACCCATGAACATCTGCAACAACAATTCGCGCACGGGCTCGAGCGTCGCATAGGGCAGCAACATTTCGAGTCGCCCGCCGCGATCTTCCATATCAATCCGCAAGCGGATCACAATCGCCGCATTCGATGGTCTCGATATGGTGGCAAACCGGGGATTTGTCTCCAACCTGTCAAAACGGAAGGTAACCGGGCTCAACGGTTCGAACGCCGCCGACAAATCAGACAACATGACATGAACCATGCGCTCGACCAGACTGCGTTCGATCGTCGTATAAGGCCGACCTTCGATACGCATGGCCGCGGTGCCGCGACGACCGCCCAGAAGAACATCGACGACCGAGTAAATCAGGGAAGAGTCGACGGTGATCAAACCAAAGTTATCCCATTCCTCGGCCTTGAACACACTCAGCATGGCCGGCAAGGGGATCGAGTTGAGATAATCTCCGAAGCGAATCGAAGCTATATTGTCCAGTGAGACCTCGACGTTATCGGAGGTGAAATTTCGCAGCGACGTCGTCATCAACCGGACCAGCCTGTCGAATACGACCTCCAGCATCGGCAATCGTTCGTACGAAACCAACGCACTGTTCAGGATAGCCTGAATTCCGGATGTTTCACTGCCGTCGTCGATTTCTTCTTCGAAGCCGAGCAGACTGTCAATTTCATCCTGGTTGAGGACTCGTGTCGACTGCCCGGCGCCACTATCGCCGCCGCCGCCGCCGCCGCCGCCGGAACTCTTATCGGCGTCACCGGCCATCATGGCTTCCCATTCGGCGGCCAGATCGTCCTGATCGCCGCCGTCACCGCCATCGCCATCGCTGTCGCTGTCACTGTCGCCGCCGTCGTCGTCGCCATCACCCATGGCAGCTTCCCATTCGGCCATCATGGCTTCCTGATCGACGTCATCATCATCCGAAGCGGTCATCTACCTGTGTATCCCATGCGATATCACGCCCTTGCCGCTACTGAACGAGCATTTCCTTAAATAGCACGTCGTTGATCTTCGATGGCGCAACCGCCGCGCCTACCCTTTTCAAAAGCTCTTCACGCAACCTGTACATGCCGGCCGACCCCTTGAGGTCTTCAACCCGGAGCTCCCGCAAATAAACCTGAAAATTATCGATAATCCTGGGCATGACTTTCTCTATTTTCGCGACATCTTCCGGAGAGTCGAGTTCCAGGCTTACCTTGATCTTCAAAAACGTCGACTTGCGTCCCGCCGTATTGAGATTCACCAGCATTTCAGGCAAATCATAGAATATCGCGTCCTGAGCAATGCTGACATCCGCTTCCTGCTTGTGTTGACCGCCGGAAATCATGTCGATCACCGGCTGCAGAAGCCCGGTAAAATATGCGGCAGCGGCGCCGCCAATAACCAGAAGCAGGGCCAGGCCAATAACGATGAAGAGCTTTTTCTTGCCACCACCACCGGATGACTCATGTTCTTCTTCGCCATCCGACTCCTCGTCCAACTCTTCGTCTAGGTCATCATTTTCGGCCATGGGCTGTATCCGGCTAAGTATTTTATTCCATTGGCACGGAACCGCACGCGGAAATAATAATTACATGTCAGTAAATGTAAGGTGTTTTGGTTAACAAGTCGTTGCAAATCGTCTGGTACGCAATCTGCCGATACCCGGACACCCCGCCTGCCAGATCCAAAATATCTGCTTGCGGCGGCCATCGACCTCCGACGACGACGGCCCGGGCAATAAATGCCGGGCAACCAGCGACGGTCCGGCATTCGAAATCGGCCTGCCTTCCATTGAATATATCTTAACGGATTGAATTTAAACAATTTTATTAACTGGCACGGGCTGTGCAGGTACTCCATCGGGACGCAGCATTCGTTAATTGGGAAAGTGGACATGGAAAATACATCACTCATAGCGCTATCGCGGCAATCGGCCATAAAGCGCGACATGGCGGTCATCGCCAACAATATCGCCAATATGAATACGACCGGCTACAAGAGCGAGAAATTGATGTTCGTGCAACATCTGGTTCGCAGCCGGGGCGGCGACAGGATTGGCGGCGAGCGGCAAGCCTACGTTCGCGATATCGCCACCGCGCGGGATTTTTCCGACGGCGCCATGGAGCAAACGAGCAACCCCCTCGACCTTGCTATCAATCGCGACGGATATTTCGCAATCGACACACCGGCCGGCGAACGTTACACGCGCGACGGCAGCTTCCAGCTTGATCAGGAAGGCAAGCTGGTTACGCGTAACGGCGATGCTGTTTTATCCGACCAGGGCACCCCCTTTTTCTTCAGCCCCGAAGACAAAAACATCACGGTCACATCGGATGGCACGATTTCGACCGAGAACGGCGCCTTGGGAAAGATTGGCGTCGTAACGTTTCCAAACGATCAGGACCTGAAGGCCGTTTCCGGCGGCCTTTATAGTTCCGAACAGCCCTCGCAAGCCGTCGATAACCCGATGGTCCTGCAAGGCATGCTGGAAAAATCGAACGTCCAGCCGATCATCGAAATGACAAAAATGATTGATGCCCATCGAGCTTACCAGGGCATCAAGGACTTCATCGATAAAGAGGACGGGCGGGTAAAGAAAATGATGGAAGCTTACGCCCAGAGATAATAATCGCGGATCGGAGAATTACCGGCAACTCAACGTCACCCAAGGCCAATAGCGGGACTGACGGCGGGAAACGCCGGAAAGACATCAAGATCAAGAAAGGACGGGAAAAATGAGATCACTAAGCATCGCGGCGACCGGCATGATGGCGCAACAGAGAAACGTCGAAGTCGTTTCCAACAACCTCGCCAACATGAACACGACCGGCTACATGCGTCGAAGGACGGAGTTCCACGACCTGCTTTACCAAAACCTGCGTCGGGTCGGCTCCACATCGTCGGATGCCGGAACCGTCGTGCCATCGGGTGTGCAGTTGGGGCTTGGCGTCAAGTTAGCGGCGGTCTACCGCATTCACGAGCAAGGCAACCTGACGTCAACCGACAACACCTTCGACATGGCCGTTCAGGGCAAGGGATTTTTCCAGGTACTGATGCCGAACGGCGACACCGCCTACACCCGCGACGGCACCTTTCAGTTGAATGGCGACGGACTGATCGTCACCCACGATGGCTATCAGTTGCAACCCGGGATTACGGTGCCGGCCAATGCCATCGACGTCACCATCAACGGCAGCGGTGAGGTCCAGGCGACCATCGAAGGTCAGGTCGCCTTGCAGAATGTCGGCCAGATCCAGATCGCGTCATTCGCCAATGAAGCGGGTTTGCAGGCCGAAGGAAGCAACCTGTACACCGAATCTCCGGCGTCGGGAAATCCCGTTACAGGCGTCCCGGGTTCGGTCGGATTTGGTTCTATTTTGCAAGGTTTCCTGGAAACATCGAACGTCAATGCGGTCGAGGAAATTTCCAATTTGATCTCGGCTCAACGGGCCTATGAGATGAATTCAAAGGTTATTCAGACCTCTGATCAAATGATGGGCACCGTCGCCAACCTGCGGTAAGGAACAGAGCGATGAAAGATAGCAGAAGAGCTGATATCAATTTCTGGATGATCATGTTGGGACTGGCGCTGCTGTTGGCGTCGGCGCTCTGGAGCCCCGCGTCCGCCGGGCCCGAGACCCCACGGGGACCGGTGGTCCTGAACGAAAACGTCAGCGTCAACGGAACAATCGTCCATCTGGGTGACCTGTTCCAGGGAGCAGGTGACAAAGCCGGGGCCGCCGTCGCATATGCCCCGGAACCCGGCAGGCGAGCGTTTTTCGACGTCAACTGGCTATACAAGGTGGCCCGAAGCTACCGCCTGGCGTGGAAACCACTGAGCCTTAAGCAGCGTGCCATTGTCCGTCGCACGAGCATTACGATTGATACCGAAGAAATCAAGGATCACATCCTCGCCGCCCTGATCGAAAAAGGTGTCAAAAACGATGTCAGCATTGAATTGAACAACCGGATGATGCGCCTGTACGTACCCGGCGACAGCTCGGCGACGATGGCCGTCCAGGATATTTCATACAACCCGGCCAGTCGGCGGTTCGCGGCCAATATCATTGCGCCGGCCGATAGCCCCGCACCGACCCACACCCGCGTTACCGGACGGGTATACAGAATGCTGGAAGTTCCCGTCCTCAATCGTGACATCGCCAGAGGCTCCATCATCCGCGCTCGGGACATCAAGTGGATCGACATCCGTTCAAAACGGGCCCGACGCAACGTCGTCACCGAGGAAACCGATCTGGTCGGCATGTCGGCGAAGCGGACATTGCGAAGGGATGCCCCAATCGCCGCATCGGATATCGGCCAACCGGTTCTGGTCGCAAAGGGGTCCCTGGTCATCATTACCCTGAAGATGCCGTTGATGAGACTGACATCCCGGGGTCGCGCGAAGGAGAGCGGTGTCAAGGGCGATGCCATCGCCGTCCTCAACACGCAAAGCAACAAAATCATTCAGGCGACTGTGATCGGCGCCGGCCAAGTTACCGTCACCCCGGTCAGCCACATCGCGATGAACTAGGAGAAAATTGATGATTATCTTTCCCTTGAAAAAATATCTTGGCCTCGCCATCTTGACCGCGTCTGCCCTGACATTGTCGGCGTGCGGCGAGACCATTACCCGCCTGTCCGAAGTCGGCTCGGGGCCGCAGCTGACCAAGATCACCAATCCGACCGCACAACCGGAATACCGCCCCGTCAGCATGCCCATGCCGACACCCGAACTGGTCGAAGAAAACCCCAATTCATTGTGGCGGGCCGGGGCCAGGGCCTTTTTCAAGGATCATCGGGCCAAGGAAATCGGTGACATCCTGACCGTCAAGCTGGACTTTACCGACAAGGCGACCCTGGACAACAAGACCACCCGAAAACGTGCCGATACGGAAAAGACCGGTGTCACCAACCTGCTTGGACTCGAGGCCGAATTCACCAAGGTGCTACCCCAGGGGCTAAATCCAGCGGCTGCCATTAACTTCGGCGACGCCCATGACACCGAAGGGACCGGTAAGGTTGATCGCAGCGAAGTGGTAAAGCTTTCCATGGCCGCCGTGGTGACGCAGGTCTTGCCCAACGGCAACCTGGTGATCATGGGTCGCCAGGAAATGCTGGTGAACAAGGAGTTAAGGGAAATGATGGTCACCGGCGTCGTCCGGCCTGGCGACATCGATTCCGACAACTCGGTGAAACACACCAGCATTGCCGAAATGCGCGTCGCCTATGGTGGTCGCGGCACCCTGAGCGAACTGCAAAAACCCCGCTGGGGAACACAGATCTGGGATATCCTGTTCCCCTTCTAGGATCCGGACAAAGCCCGAAGAAACGAAAGGCCGGCAATTGTGCCGGCCTTTTTTTCTTACATCAATCAGTCGTAAAACTTAATCGTCGCGATGAGTCTTTTCCATCCGTTCGTGACGTTCTTGCGCCTCGATACTAAGAGTCGCAATCGGTCGGGCTTCCAGCCGTGACAAACTGATCGGCTCACTGGTTTCCTCGCAATACCCATAGGCGCCGCTTTCGATGCGTTCCAGCGCGGCATCAATTTTTGAGATCAGCTTCCGCGCCCGATCTCTGGTGCGAAGTTCCAGGGCCCTGTCGGACTCGATCGTCGCTCGGTCGGCAATATCAGGCTCCTGAATGCCACCTTCCTGTAAAGCGATCAACGTTTCGTTGGACTCGATCAATAATTCGGCGCGCCATGCCAGAAGCTTCTGACGGAAGTATTCCGCCATTGCCGGATTCATGAACTCTTCCTTCTTGGAAGGTTTGTAATCCGGAGACAGGGTGACATTCATCACTTTAGTTTCCCCCTTTTGCTGCGCTATCACGGGTCACCCTCAACGGGTGAAATCTGGCGCGGAATATAAGGAGGCTTTTCTTTTGCCGCAAGGGGGCAATTTTATTTCCGCGGCAACGCCGGGGTTCAGCCGAATTTCGGAATCCTTAACGGGTACGCGTCAACTTGGCAATTTCGACTTCCGCACGAAGCTCGATCTCATCAATGATGGTGTTGAGCACGGGATCATCCGTTTCGCGCCGCTGGGCCCGCATTTTCTGCGCCAGGCCGCTGAGCTTATCCTTGGCAATCGCTCCAGTCAGCAAATCCTGCCGTAGATCTTCGAGATGATCCAGCAGATCGTCACCGTACTGCCTGGCCAGCCCGCGCGAACGCGACTGCGTGGAATCCGGTGTTTCCTGCGCCGCAAGAATAGACCCGACAGTCCCGACAGCCCCGCTTTCAGCGACCCCATGCGCCGCCGTCGCGGCGACGGCTTCCCTTAAGTGTTCAGCAAAAACATCGCCCTTGCCCGCCGCCGATTTCGGGCGGGACGCGGAAGACGTTTTTTTACCTGAGCCGACTTTAGAAATTTTCATTTTGAGCTACAAATTGGTCCATGGAACGGCGGCGTCAAAGACGCCTAGCCCGGATGACTATAGACGGGGTGCTCCTGCCGGTCAGCTAAATATATCGGGCCATTCTACAGAAGACTAAAACCCTCCGCTTAAAATGCCGTTAAACCCGAACATTAATACGGCGGTCAAAAAACCATACTGCAAAACCGACCCGGCAATATCTGCACCCGGCAGCCCCGACCGATGCACATATCCATCGCCGGCTCGGCCTGACCTCTATTTAAGTCATAATATCAGGAGCTTACACGGCCCTCATATTTGGCATCCATCTTGCTTCGAAAAAGCCGGATTTCTGCGTTCGTGAACTGCCCCCTGTTTGTGCGGGGGGCCGGTCCGATGCAAACAATGGAGAGCATTTCGATGCCCGTATATTCCGCCTTTTCCGTGCCCACGCTTGGCATGCTGAGCCAAAGCTCCGCGATGAACAACATCGGTAACAACATCGCCAACATGACGACCGGCGGCTACAAGCGGACGGACACCAGTTTCTCGACACTGGTCAGCAAAAACCTGTTCGAGCAATCGGACCTGGGCGGGGTCAAGCCCCGGAACCAGCAACGGATCGATCAGCAAGGCGCCCTGCACTCCAGCGCCAGTGATCTTGATCTGGCCATCAACGGCAAGGGCATGTTCATTTTCAACACTCAGTTCAGCGGCGGCGATACCGTCTACGGGCGTGACGGCGCCTTTGCAATGCGCACGGTCAATGACATCAGTGTGACCGGCAACGGCGGCGCCACCGTCACCACCAAAGACGGCTACCTGGTCGACAAAAACGGCTATTTCCTGCAAGGCTACACGTCGGATCCGGCCACCGGACTGTTCACCTCATCGACCCTTTCACCCTTGCGCGTTGACCAGTACGCCTTTTCCTCCGTCGGCCTGGAAACGACCAATGCGGCCCTGCAGGTCAACCTGCCGGCAAGCGATCTACCCGGCACAACCCAGGCCGACAAGATTGTCATCGGCGGCACCATTGAGGCGGGTGACATTTATAGCGTTACCGTCAACGGCACGACCGTTTCCTATACCACCAACGGCGCCGAAGCGAGCCTCAACGTCATCCGCAACGCGCTGGTCGCCGCCGTCAACGCCGACCCCACTATCAGTGCCTCGGCAACGGCGTCAAACAGCCCGACCGACAACACCCTGATCATCAACGGCAAAACCATCGGCGCGACATTAACGACCGGTTCGGCCGCCGTTAACGGCGGCGGCACCAATGATAACACCTCGACCCTTTCGGCGGCACAGATTCCAACCGCCGGAACGACCCACACCTACAACGCCGAAGTCATCGATTCCAATTTCAACCCCCGTTCGGCGCGTTTGAACTTCAAAAAGGAATCAACCAACACCTGGTCGATGACGTCAACCGTCAACAACACCCTGGTGCAACAGGTCGACACGGTAACCGTGGCGGGCACGGTCGAAGCCGGCGACACCTATTCGATCACTGCAAACGGACAAACGGTCAATTATACCGTGACTGGCCTGGAACCCAATATCGACGCCGTGCGCGACGCCCTGGTGAGCGCATTCAATGCCGATCCGGCCGCCAGCACCGCCGCCACGGCGGCGGCATCAACCACAGGCAAGATTACCCTCACCGCCAATACAGCGGGCGCGACGCTAACCTCATCCGTCAACGCCAGCAACGGCGCCGTCGCCGCCGCCCAGGTCGACACCATCACCGTTGCCGGTTCCATCGAAGCCGGCGATAAATACAACGTGACCGTCAATGGCAACCCCTTCACCTACACGACGACCGGCGCCGAAGGCACCCTGGCCGGCCTGCGCACGGCCATTCGCACGGCGATCAATCTCGACGGCACCATCGGACCGCTGGTAACGGCGTCCGACGGCGCCGCCCCGGGGGAAATCAAATTAACCGCCCCGACCCCGGGCACACCGTTCACCGCCACTGTCTCGGCGACCAATGTCGCGGCCGGCACCGCCGACAACACCGCGGCAATCGCCACGACCACCGCCAACGTAACCTCGACCGCCGATAACGCTGCCACAGTCACCACCACCACGGCCAATGTCAGCCCGACCGTTACAGCCGATGTGGCGACATTGCAATTTGATGCCAACGGCGCATTGATAAGCCCGACATCCGGCCTGGTGACAGTAGCCGTGACGTTTCCGGCCGACGGAACGTTCCCGGCCGGGACATCGACGGTGACACTGGACATCAGCAAATTCTCGCAGTTCGCCGGTGATTACCTGCCTGGCAATTACAGCAAGAACGGTTTCGCCAAAGCCAACCTGACGGGCATCAGCTTTGACGGCAACGGGCAGGTGATCGGTAAGTTCGACAATTCCACATTCCGCGCCATATACAAATTACCCCTCGCGGAATTCACCAACATCAACGGATTGCACGGAATCAACGGCAACGTCTACAAGGCGACCCAGGAGTCAGGGGCGGCCCGTGTCGTGACGGTTGACGATACCGGTTACGCCAGTTTCTTGCCGAACACCTACGAGCTTTCAAACGTCGATCTGGCTGGCGAGTTTTCGCGCATGATCATGACACAGACCGCATACAACTCATCCTCGACGGTCTTCAAGACGGTTGACGAGATGGTCAAGGCCGCCGGCGAGATGAAGCGATAGAGGCCGGCGGCCATCCCGTTCCCATTCTACCCGGCAGTTTCTTCCAGGCCTCGGCACTGATGACCCCAAATTCCCGTACACGCCAGATTTCCTTCCCCGCTTGTCTATATTTATCCTTATTTATCAAACGAATAAGGATAACGGAAATTTGGCATGAATTTCGCATTAATTCCAGAAGGCAACGGCCAAATGAAATGTCCGGAACAGAAACGATATGACCAGATGGGTTACACCGATGAACGGAATCGCTAAAATGACCAGCGTCTATTCAGGCAAAATAACGTCCGGCCTGCTTGCCGGAATGATTCTGGTCTTTTCTGTTGTCTCGCCCGCGACCGCGACATCGCGGATCAAGGACGTCGTTCAGTTCGAAGGCGTTCGCGACAATATGTTAGTGGGGTATGGGCTGGTCGTCGGCCTCAACGGTACCGGCGACTCCCTGAAAGACGGCCACTTCACCAAACAAAGCTTGCAGGCGATGCTCAACCGGCTCGGTGTCAAGCCGACGAACAGCGGACTCGACTCAAAGAATGTCGCCGCGGTTATGGTGACCGCCACTTTGCCGGCATTCGCCCGCAAGGGATCCCGCATCGATGTTACCATCAGTTCCCTCGGCGATTCCAGCAGCTTGCTGGGCGGCACTCTGTTGGTCACCCCCATCCTGGGCGCCGACGGCGAAGTCTATGCCGTTTCACAAGGTCAGTTGGCGGTTGGCGGCTTTTCCTCATCCGGTGCCGCGGCAGCCGTCGTCAAGGGCGTCCCGACGAGCGCCCGCATCGCCAATGGAGCCATCGTCGAGCGCGAAGTCAACTTCGATCTGTCCAGCTTGAGGTCGGTCAAGATGACGCTTCGTAACCCGGACTTCACCACGGCGCGGCGCGTCGCCCGGGCGGTTAACGCCTTCCTGGGGACCGACGCCGCCCGCCCGAGTGATCCAACGACGGTGGAATTGAGGGTTCCCGACAATTACGGAGACAATGTCGTCGGCCTGCTGACCGACATCGAACAATTGCGGGTCGTTCCGGACCAACTGGCGCGGATCGTCATCGACGAGCAGTCGGGCATTATCGTCATGGGTGAAAACGTGCGCATCAGCACCGTCGCCATCGCCCAGGGCAGCCTGACCATTCGCATCACCGAAACGCCACAGGTGTCCCAGCCGGGTCCGTTCGCCGAGGTCGGAACCACGACCACCGTCCCGCGCACCAGCATCGCCGTCAGCGACGGATCCGACAAGCGCCTGGGAATTGTCAGCGAAGGCGTCACCCTGCAGGAAATGGTCAATGGACTGAATGCGCTGGGGATCGGCCCGCGTGACATGATTACAATATTACAGGCGATTAAGGCCGCCGGCGCCATGCAGGCGTCGATCGAGGTGATGTAATGGCCGGCGATCTTTCCCTGCAGGCCGATGCGGCACTGATGTCGGTACGGAACCGCAAAACGCTCTTGCCAAAGGCCCCCACCGGGGCATCCGTCGCCCAGTTGCGCAAGGTTTCAGAGGACTTCGAAGCCGTCTTCGTGGGGCAAATGCTACAGCCCATGTTCGCCAACCTGGGCGCCGATGAGCCGTTTGGCGGCGGCCCTGGCGAGGATATGTGGCGTTCCATGCAAGTCGAAGAATACGGCAAGGCCGTCGTCAAGAACGGCGGCATCGGCATTGCCGATTCCGTTTTCCGGGAAATGTTGAAAATGCAGGAGGTACAGCAAAATGGACGCCACTGAGAAAATTCTGGGATTGATCGAAATCAGCGAACGACTGGCCGACCTTCTGAACAAGGAAAACAGCGCGCTCCGGGAAAATCGCTCGAAAGATGCCGTGCAGTATCTGGGCGAGAAGAATGAACTGGTCCGGATCTATGAAGGCCACATCAAGGGCCTGCCCAAGGCGCCCGAAGCCATGGACGCGGTAGCACCGGAGCTTCGCGATAAGCTGCGCCAATTGGGTGAAAAGGTGAACCTGATGGTCGAAGAAAACGGACGTTTGCTGAGAATTATCATTGACGCCAACAAACATGTCGTCGAATTGGTCGCCGAAGCCGTCAAATTGCAAAAACGCGGCCCCGGAATTTATTCGGCAAACGGATTGGCCGACGGCGGTAAGTTGAGTTCGGCGCCGCAGAACATGGCCATATCGGTCAACCAGTCGCTCTAGGATCACGACAGGAAAACAACCATGTCCGGCACCATAACATCGGCCCTGCGAACGGCTCAAAGCGGTCTGGCGACCAATCAGGCGGCGCTTGACGCCGTCGCCAACAATGTCGCCAACGTCAATTCGGCCGGCTATTCGCGCAAGAAGATCAACCTGGAGACCCGCGTCGTCAACGGCACCGGGGCCGGCGTCCAGATATCCGAAATCACCCGCTCAATCGACGAAGGCCTGCTCAAGAGCCTGCGCACGGAGGCCAGCACCCTTAACAACTACGAATCCCAACAGGGTTTTTATGACCGCGTTCAGGAATTGTTCGGGACGCCGGCCGACAACACCTCCATCAGTCATACCATTTCGCAATTCAACCAGTCGCTACAGTCGCTCGCCCTTTCACCGGAAAAATCCGTCAATCAGACGGAAATGGTTCGCCGCGCGAAAGACATGGCCGATCAATTGAAGGAAATGAGTACGGCTATACAGGAATTACGCCTGAACGCCGATCAATCGATTACCTCCGCCGTTTCCGAAATCAATCGGCTGTCGGCCAGCCTGGGGGACCTGAACGACAAGATTATTCGGAATGGCTCGTCCGGTCGCGACGTGACCGACCTCAAGGACCAGCGCGATCAGAATATCGACAAGTTGGCGAAGCTGATTGATATCCGGTATTTCTACCGTAGCGACGGCGATGTCGTGGTCTTTACATCGTCCGGGCGCACGCTCGTCGATAATGTTCCGGCGACCCTCAGCCACGCGGCGGCCAGTTCGGTCAATGCAACGACGACCCACGCCGAAGGTGACCTGAACGGCCTGTACGTCGGCACGGCCATCGCGGGAAATGACATCACCGCCGACGTCGTGTCCGGCAAGATCAAAGGGTATCTGGAACTTCGCGACACCGTCCTGCCCAACATGCAGAGCCAACTGGATGAACTCGCCGCTGAAATTCGCGACTCAGTCAACCGGATACACAATCGCGGCACGGCCTTTCCCGGCGCCCAATCAATGTCTGGCAGCCGTAATTTCATCGCCCCGACCACCCAGAACATCACCTATTCCGGCACCGAAGACACCGCCGTTACCCTGTTCGACAACAATGGCGACCAGACCGCGACGACAACCATTCGCACACTGACAGGCACCGGCGGCCCGTTCACGGTCGCGGCCATGGCGACGGCATTGCAAAGCTGGCTGCAGGCCAATGGCGCGGCGACGGCGAGCGTCTCGGCGGCGACCGGAAATCTGAACATCAGCCTGAATTCTACATCGCTCAATTTGGGTTTTCGCGATCAGGCGACATCCGTCGCAGGCAGTGCCCAGGGTGACGCGACATTAAGTTTCGATGCCAACAACGATACGTTTACCGATGAAACCGCATCCGGCTTTTCCAATTTCTTTGGTCTCAATGACTTCTTTGTCGATGGCCAACCCGACAACATCTACGAGTCCAATGTCATCAATACGTCCTTCACGGGATCGGCAGCCAACCTGACGTTCCGTGATTCAACCGGATTGCTGGGAACCGTGGCCGTCGCGTCGGGGGATGGGCTGTCCGATATCGCCGCCAAGGTCAACGCTGCCAACGTCAGCGTCACGGCGACGGTGGTTCCGGACGGATCGGGCTTTCGGCTCCGGTTTTCCCACAACAACGGGACCAGCATGACCGTCACCCAGGGCAACGGCGAAACCTTGCTAACCACTCTTGGCATGCATAAAGCCGACGTTCGCATCGCCTCTGCCCTTAACGTCAGGTCGGATATCCAAATTACACCGTCAAAAGTCGCCTCGGGCGCCGTTCAGTGGGATGCGACGCGCGGAACGGGTGGCGAATATCTGGTCAGCGTCGGTGATGACACGACGGTCACCGCCATGGCTGCGACGTTTAGCTCGGCCAATGCGTTCGATCAGTCCGGCGGCGTGGCCGGTCTGAATGTGTCTTTCGAAGAATATGCCGCCGCGATCCTCTCGACGAACGCGACCCTGAGCAAAACGAACGATACCAACTTCCAGTACCAAAAAGGACTCGCCGCCAGTCTGGAATTAAAATCAGACACCGTCAGGGGGGTCAATCTGGATGAGGAATTGGCCAATCTGGTGCTTTTTCAGCAGGCCTACAGTGCCTCGGCACGGATGATCAATGTCATTCAGAAGATGTTCGATTCACTTGAGCGCACGGTTGGTTAGGAACGACGACCATGACACGTATCACCAGTCTCGCAAGCAGCAACCACCTCATTCAGCTGATGCTGCAAAAGCAGAAAAACCTGCAAGACGGTCAGGTGCAAGTTGCGACGGGGAAAAAATCGCAAGACTATGCCGGCATCGCCACCGGATCGGAGCGATTGGTCAACATCGAAAATAGCCGCGACCTTCTCAACAAGTTCACCGAGACCAATAAGTTAATGGATCTCAAGCTTTCCGTTACCGATTCGGTGGTCGGCGGCATTGAATCCGCGATGAAGGATTTCCGCACGGACCTGGCCACGTTCCGGACAACAACGATGACCAAGGAAACCGATGTCCGCGATATTCAGGCATCGGCCTTCAAGACGCTGAAATCAATCGAGGCCTATCTGAATACGGATGTGAACGGAGAATTTATATTCGCCGGTTCCCGGGCCAACACCCAGCCCGTTGACTTCGGCGTCAACACCCTGAGCGAACTGCAAAGCAAGTGGGACGGAGCCAACATCACGTACCCGACGTCGCGCGACACCAATATCTACCAGAAACTGACCCCCGGCACCGGTTATCCTTCAAACCCCACGGGTGCGGGCTTTACGAACCTGACTTTCGTCGCCGGGGCCGGCGGGAGCATCACGGCGGGCAATCTGGCGGCCCAGGTGGACACCGTTACGATCGGCGGTACGGTCGATGCCGGTGACACTTATAGCGCCACCATCAATGGCACCACCGTCACTTACACGGTCACCGGCGCCGAGGCCAATCTGGCGGCGGTTCGCACCGCCTTTCGGGGCGCCATCAACACCGCGGCTTTGGGTGTCACCGCCGCCGACGGCGGCGCCGCCGGCGAGATAACATTGACGTCGGGAACCCCCGGCACACCCTTCACGGCGAGCGTCAACACCACCAATGTCGGTGCAATCAATGACAACGCGGCGGGCATCGTCAACACCACGGCCAACGCCAACGCCTTCGCCAACATTCCGGTTGGCTCCAAAATCACCATCGCCAACGCCACCGCCGCAAATAACAACGGCACATTCACCGTCGCGTCCAACGTCGGCGGCAAGATCACCGTCGCGGCGACCGAAACCATCGGCACCAGTGCGACGGATACCGGTGTCGGCAACGCCCTGACGATGGTCAGCGACATTTCGTATTACAATGGGGACGAAATCGACCGCAAACACGGCTTGAGCAAAACCAGGGACATCACCCTGGACCTGAATGGCGTTGACCCGGCCTTCGAGAAAACCATTCGCGGCCTGTTCATCATCGCCCAGGGGAAATTCAACACCGCCGGCGGGCTGGATCAGAACACCGGACGCGCCGCCAATGTCGACTACCTGATGGATAGCGCCATCGACCGCAACCCCGGCGGCACGCCGCCGTATGGAACCGAACTGTCCAGCAACATCACCCAGATCACGCTCAATAACGGATACAACAGAGTGCTGATCGACCAAATCAACACCAGCAATACCAAACTGGCGGGGTTCTATGACAATCGGGTCTCGACCGAGGAAAATATCGTCCCGTTAGATGTCTACACCGCCCTGCTTGACGAACAGCACTCTCTTGAAGCGTCTTACCAGGTCTTCTCCCGCATCCGCCAGTTGAGCCTTAGCAGCTACCTCAACTAATACCAGGGGGCATTTTGCGGGCTCCGTGACAGATCCATGACATTTATTGTGCAGTGCAACATTTATGTTGACACGCTCCGTTGCTTGCCCCATATTATCTCCATTGTGCAGTGCAGCATAAACAAGATTATTGGAGCAGTACCATGGCAAAGCAAACGAACCCGTTCATGACCTTTGACGTAACGAAAATTTTCGCCGATTTCGACCCCGCCAAGATGGCTGATGAATTCACCAAGATGGCCGGGCAGTTCAACATGCCCGTCTTCGATATGGACGCCATGCTGGCAAGCCAGCGCAAGAACATCGAAGCCCTGACCGCCGCCAACAAGGCCGCCGTTGAAGGCATGCAGCAGGTCGCTGCCCGCCAGGCCGAGATCCTCCAGGAATCCATCGACGAAACGACCAAGCTCGTGACCGAGCTGAGCAAGACCACCGCCCCGCAGGACGTTGCGAGCAAGCAGGTCGACCTTTACACCGAAAGCGTCGAGAAAGCGTTGATCAACATGCGCGAACTGGCCGACATGATTACCGAATCGAGCACGGCATCGACCAATCTCGTCAACGACCGCTTCAACGAAAGCCTGACTGAAATCAAAGCTGCGGCAACCACTGCCGCCAAGCCGGCCGGCAAGAAAGTCGAAAAGTAATCCCTCCACTTCTCTCCCAGAGTGGTTTAAGGCCGTCCCGTTTGTGGACGGCCTTTTTTTTGCTTTCCGGGGCTTGTCATCGCCGGCGCCGTGCGTCACGCTCTGGCATCTGACAAGCGGAGGCACAATGAAAGAAAGCACCCCGAAGGTCATCGGATATGATGACTTCGCCCGTCTCGACATTCGCGTCGGCACCATACTGCGCGCCGAAGATTATCCGGAAGCTCGCATTCCGGCCGTCAAGATATGGATCGATTTTGGCCCCGAGATCGGCGAGAAGAAGACATCCGCCCAAATCACGAAACACTACAGCCACGACCAACTGGCCGGTCGTCAGGTCGCCGCCGTGGTCAACTTCCCACCCCGCCAGATCGGCAAATTTATGTCCGAAGTTCTGGTCCTCGGATTTCCCGACGCCGAGGGCGATGTGGTGATGATCGGCCCAGACCAGAAGGTCCCCGACGGCGGCAGGCTGTATTAGGGCAGGTTAGACCGGCAATGAAACACGCGCCCGCAGGCCGCCCCCGGGGCTATCGCCCAGTTCTATATCGCCGCCGTGCGACCGGATCACATCACGCGCGATGGTCATACCAAGGCCGACCCCGCCGGTACCGGGATTACGTGATCCTTCGACCCGGAAAAATGGCTTGAACACCGCCTCGCGTTTGTCGGCCTGAATTCCCGGACCGTCATCATCAATGGTGATTTCGACCCGGTCCTGGCGCACCCCGGCCCGCACCGACACGTGATCGGCGAAGCGGGCCGCATTTTCGATCAGGTTGGTCAAGGCCCGGCGGATGGCGTTGGCCCGCAGTTGCATTGACATGTCACTTTCCACATGCAGGTCGATGATGGCGCCCTTGCGCCGCGACTGGGCGGCGACCGAACGCAAAAGGTCGCCCAGGTCGGTCAGCGTGGACACTTCGCCGCCTTCGCCGCGAGCGAAAGCCAGATATTCTTCCAGCATGTGCTCCATTTCGGCAATGTCCTGCTTCATTTCCTCACTGCCACCGGCGATTTCCAGATCCAGTTTCATACGGGTCAACGGCGTCCGCAGATCGTGCGAAACGCCGGCCAGCATTTCCGTGCGCTGGCTGATCTGACGGGCGATGCGGTCGCGCATGGCGATGAAGGCGGCGGCGGCCAGGCGAACCTCGGACGCCCCTTCCGGTTTAAAGTTCGGCGCGTCGCGGCCTTTTCCAAATTCATCGGCGGCTTCGGCAAGACGACGGATTGGCTTGACCTGATTGCGCATGAAGATGGTCGCCACGGCAAAAAGGATCAGCGAACTGCCAACCATCCAGATAATGAACACATAGGTGGTCGTGCTGAACAACCGTTTCCGATTGGTCAAAACCCTGAGAACGCCTTCCGTCAGCTGGACGTCGATCATAACCATACGATCAACGGTTCCGGTATCGATGCGGAACGGTCGGCCAACGCTTTCTTCCAGGGCCTTGACCAGGGTAATCCCTAATTTTCCGCCGACCACGTGGGGTGCGTTGGGCAAGATCGCCTGTTCCCGGAAACTGACTATCAACGCCATATGCTGGGCCGCCAGGTTGAAGACCAGACGACGGTTGTCCGGTCCGGGATACTGGTGCATCAGTTCGATCACGGTCGCAATATCACCGGCAACGTTGCGCGATAACTGCAAGGAGACTTTATACCAGTGGCTTTCGTAGAAAATCAGCCCGGAGATCACCTGCAGGATGACCAGCGGCGTAACGATGATCATCAGCGACCGATAGAGCAGGCTTTTCGGCAGGAACCGCTTGATATTCATATCAGTCCGGCCTCAGGACGTAGCCCTTGCCGCGAACCGTGTGCAGGTAAACCGGCATTTTTGGATTATCCTCAATCTTCCGGCGCAGCCGCGTTACCTGCACGTCAATGGCCCGTTCGCCGCTGGTTGCGCCGGTCAGCTCCGTCAAATCCTCACGACTGAAGATGGCGCCGGGGCGCCCGGCAAGGGCATTCAACAAGGATATTTCGACATCGGTCAGGTGAATCGGAGTGCCGCTGCGACTCAATTCGAACCGTTCAAGATCGTAGGATACCTCGCCCAGGCTCACCCGGCGCGGTGGGTCGCTCGCCACCGGCGTCCGGCGTAGAATACTATGGATACGCAGCAACAATTCTCGCGGCTCGAAGGGCTTGCTCAAATAATCGTCGGCACCGCTTTCCAACCCGGCAATACGGTTTTCTATTTCGCCGAGCGCCGTCAGCATCAAGATCGGCACCGGGTTGGTCCGGCGCAGGTCGGTCGCCAGTTCGAGGCCGCTCTCCCCTGGCATCATCAAATCGAGCACCAGCATATCGAACGTCAGGCCCGCCATCCGCTGCCGGGCGGCGGCGGCGTCGCTGGCGACCGATACCCGAAAGCCGTTGTCACTGAGATATTTACGCAATAGCTCGCGCAATCGGTTATCATCGTCGACGACAAGAATGTGGGGAAGGTCGATGTCCATCGTATGAGCTCGTTGTCCCTGTTCCGCTATTGGAATCTGCCCCTAATTATCGCCGCTAACCCGCTCCCGGTCACCCTCGTTGATCATACCACGAAGAATCCTGCGAAATCCTTTAATCGCATCGGGGTCGGCGGCGGCGTAAGCGCTCTTGATCCGCCGGCCTTGGCGGACCGTTAACAAATTTTCCAGCCGCAGCCCTTTATCGCATAGGTAATGCAGGCGTCGCCGACCGTCGTTTTCATCCTGAAGCTGTTTGACAAAACCTTCATCGATCAATTGCCTGAGGACGCGGGCCAGGCTTTGTTTGGTGATTTTTAAAATGTCGAGCAACTGGCGAACGGTCATCCCCGGATTCCGGCCAACGAAGTAGATCACCCGGTGATGGGCCCGCCCGAAACCATAGTCGGCAAGGATAGCGTCCGGTTCGGCAGTGAAATCACGGTAGGCGTAAAACATCAGTTCGATGGCCTCGCGCAATTCTTCGTCTTCCGATTTTTTCATGTTACGTCGTTCGCCCGGTCGTTAGGCTGGCACACAGAAAATACGACAGCCTTATTGACTTATAATATCGCCGCTGGTAGATAACGCAAGATACTTTTGTTTGTTCTAAGTTTTATGAAAGATAATTACATGGCAGGCCCCTCTTTCGATGATCGTGACGGATTGATCTGGTACGATGGCAAACTTGTGGACTGGCGCGACGCCAAGATACACGTTCTGAGCCATGCCCTGCATTACGCCTCGTCGGTATTCGAAGGCGAACGGTGCTATTCCGGCGAGATCTTCGAGTTAACCAAGCATTCCGAACGCCTGGTCAATTCAGGCAAACTTCTGGGCTTCGATATTCCCTACACGGTCGCCGAAATCGACGCCGCCTGCATCGAAACCTGCAAGGCCAACAACATCGTCAATGGCTATGTCCGCCCCATCGCCTGGCGCGGCAGCGAGATGATGGGGGTCAGCGCCCAGCAGACCGCGATCCATCTTTCCATCGCCACCTGGGAATGGCCATCGTACTTCACGCCGGAAGCCCGCATGAAAGGCATCCGCCTGAAAACCGGGCCATGGAAGCGCCCGTCGCCCGAAACCGAACCGGTACATGCCAAAGCCGCCGGTCTTTACATGATTTGCACCATATCGAAACATCAGGTGGAAAGCGAAGGCTATGACGACGCACTGATGCTGGATTGGCGCGGCCAGGTCGCGGAATCAACGGGGGCCAACATTTTTCTTTTCATGAAAGACGGCAAGCTGCACACGCCGACTCCCGACTGCTTCCTCAATGGCATCACCCGGCAGACCGTAATCGCCCTGGCCAAGGCACGTGGCTTCGATGTTGTCGAACGCGCCATCATGCCGGAAGAATTCGCCGACGCGACAGAAGTATTCCTGACCGGCACGGCAGCCGAAGTAACCCCTGTCAGTGAAATCGACGACTACCGTTTCAGCCCCGGCGACGTCTGTAAAGTGATGATGGAAGACTACGACAAGGCCGTCGGCAAAACGACCTGAGTCGCCCGGGCGACATGGAACCGGCGGCGACATTGACAAATAGCGCCGTCGTGGTCTATGTATCATGCCTCGTGGCTACAGAAAGCGTCTGAAATATAAAGGAAAATCACTATGGACGTATCGAGCGCCTTAACTGCCGTCAACACGATCAGACCGCAGGGGCAGACACGCCCCTCAGTTGCACAGCCGACCGGCGTCGAAGGTCGGGACAAAGAAAATGATGGCGACAAAGACGACACCAAGGTGACGGCGACCCGCGGCCAGAAGGTTAACATTCAAGCCTGACCGCTGGCCTCCAAAATAGTGGAGGCTTGAGAGACTGCGGGGTGACCGTTTGCACGATTGCCCCTTTTGCACGGTGCGACGCCTGCCCGTCTCGCGAACGAAACCATTCCCATTGTGACCGAGCAGGTCTTCTACAGGCTGCCGCCGGGAGTCTCCAGCGCCGCCTGATTCAACTCGTCCGTGACAAAATCGAAGGCCTCGTCGACGGTGTCCAGCCGACGGAACAGGTTCAGGTCCTCGGGCGCGATCGTGCCGAACTCGACCATCGCATCGAAATTGATGATCTTGTCCCAATAGTCAGTGCCATAGAGCACGATGGGGATCTTCTTGCCCAGCTTGTGGGTCTGAATCAATGTCATCAATTCGAAAAATTCATCCATCGTTCCGAACCCCCCGGGAAAGGCGAGTAACGCCTTCGCCAGATAGGTAAACCAGAACTTGCGCATGAAGAAGTAGTTGAATTCGAACGCCAACTCGCGGGAAATATAAGGGTTCTCGTGCTGTTCGTGCGGGATCGCAATATTCAAACCGATATTCAGGCCCTTGGCTTCCGAAGCGCCACGATTGGCGGCCTCCATCAGGCCCGGCCCACCGCCGGTGCAGACAACAAAACGGCGGCGGCCTTCTCCCAGTCCCTTCGACCAGGTAGTCAGGCGAGCCGCCAACTCGCGGGCGTCTTCGTAGTAGCGCGACATTGCAAGCTGCCGTTCCGCCGCCTCAACCTCCATCTCACCGCCATGCTCGCGTGCCGCCTGCAAACCGGTCACGGCGTCTTCGCGGGATTTGACCCGGGCCGAACCGAAGAAGACGATGGTATCGCTGACTCTCAAGTCTTCGAAACGGGTTTCCGGCTCCAAATATTCCGCCAGGATCCGCACGGTTCGCGCCTCCCGCCGCTTCAGGAAGTCGATGTTCTTGTAGGCCTTTACCGGCCACTCTTGTCCGTCCGCCATGATGCCCCTCTTCCTCTCTATGCCACTAGTTCCGTCAGATCGCCAACCACCGCCGTTCCATCGGGGAACGGACTGGCATCCATGGCGCCAGCCCGTCCAATGAAGTCGGGCCCCATCGCTTGGGCGACCCGCAGACGGCCTCGAAATAGTCTGTCATACCGCGACGTTCGACGATATCGCGAAGTTCCGGTTCCGGCGTACCGGAAACCACGAACATCTTCTTACCGATGTTCCGTCGCAATAGATCGAGCGACCCGGCAACGCTGGAACAGGCGACCGCCCGCTCGCCGTAGTCGCTGTAAAGGTCGCGGAAGGCTTGCCGCTTGATGTCGGCGGACTCGACCAGGACGCCGTCAAAATCAAAGAATATGGCGTCGCGCCGGATGGATCTTATTCCTTGTCTGCCGGACCGGCCCATTTATCGGCGGCGGTATCGTCACTGGATTTCGCTTCGACCCAATGGGCCCCGTCGGCGGTTTCTTCCTGTTTCCAGAAGGGCGCCTTGGTTTTCAGCCAGTCAATCAGGAAATGGCAGGCATCAAACGCCGCCTGCCGGTGCGCCGATGCCGCCACCACAAGCACGATGTTGTCGCCCGGCTCCAGACGACCATAGCGATGGATGATCAGGGTTTGCTCAAGCGGCCAGCGGACCCGCGCTTCGGCTTCAATTTCCCCGAGCGCCTTTTCGGTCATGCCGGGATAATGCTCCAGCGTCATGGCGCTATTTTCGCCGCCAAAATCGCGGACAAGCCCGGCGAAGGCGCAAATGCCGCCGATGGAGGTCTTGCCGTGGGTCAGCCGGGAAATTTCCGCCCCCATGTCGAAATCTTCGGCCTGCACCCGGATCATTTCCTAGCCTCCCGTGACGGGCGGAAAAAAAGCGATCTCGTCATCTTCGCCCAGCGTGTGGTCCAGACCGACGTGCTCCTGATTGACCGCGACACGGATCACCGATATGTCACCGAAGGCTTCCGCCATCTTGTCGTCCCGGTCCTTCAGCCAACCGATAAGACCTTGAACCGTCGTCACACCATCCGGCAACGGAACCTCCTCGTTGGATCTTCCGGCCTTCTCGCGGACCCAGGCAAAATAGATTAGTTTCATAAGGTTACCTCTGAAAATGGCAGGAAATCGACCATTCCCCCTTGATTAATTTGCGTTCTGTCTTCATCCAGTTCAACCAGACCATCGGCCCAAACCATCGATGCCAGCACCCCGGCTCCGCCTGAACTATAGTTCTCGGCCCGGAAAACACCGTCATCGCCCTGAACCAGACGGCAGCGCACCCATTCGCGGCGGCCCGATTTCTTGCTGAAGGAAAAAGCCGCGGCAACCCGGTAAAATGCCGGCGTTATGTCGGTTCCGCCCGACAGCAGCAGGACCACCGGGCGCGCCACCCGCATGAAGGTGACCATCGTCGCCACCGGATTCCCCGGCAAACCGACAAACACCGCATCGCCGATCTGGCCCAGCGCAACCGGACGGCCGGGCTTGATAGCAAGACGCCAGAAATGAAGATACCCCAAGGTTTCCACCGCTGTCCTGACATGATCCTCGTCACCGACGGACACACCGCCGGACGTAAAAATCAAATCGTGGCTGGCGGCGGCGGTGGCGAGCGCGGCGCTAATAACGGGCTCGTCATCGGGCAATATGCCCAGATCATCAACGGTGCAGCCCAGCGACTGCAACATGCCCATGACGGTGAAGCGGTTGGCATCAAAGACACATCCTTGCGGAGCATCGCCCGAGGGATCACGGATTTCATCACCAGTGGAAAACACCGCCGCCCTGAGCGGCTTGTAGACCGCCACCCGGTCGATCCCGACCGAAGCGATGACGCCCAGATCCTGTGGCCGCAGCCGCCGGCCCTTCGCCACGACGACCGATCCGGTTTCGATATCCTCGCCGGCATAGCGGCAATTGGCGCCGCGTTTCAGGCCCGTCGGTAAAATCACATGATCGCCGTCGAGATGCACATCTTCCTGCATGAAAACCGTGTCCGGCCCGGACGGCAGGGGCGCGCCGGTAAAAATTCGATACGCCTGTCCACGTTCGGCGGCACCTTGCAGCGGATGACCGGCGGCAATGCGTCCACCAATTGCAAGCCGGGTATCGCCGTCTTCCGCGAGGTCGTCAAAATATACGGCGTAACCATCGACCGCCGAATTATCGTGCGGCGGCACATTCCGGGCGGCGAGGATATCTTCGGCGAGGAACCGCGACACGGCGTCAGCCAAGGCAATCCGTTCGATCCCGGCGACGGCGGACAGCCGGGCAGCCAGTTCGCCCAACGCCGTTCCCAACGGGGTCAATTCATCGCTGGCCGCGAAGCAATCGTCCTTAAGCTGCACCATCACCCCCGCCCGTTTCAAGCTTACAATGAGCAACAATGAAATCGGCGATGGCGGCGGTATCGTTGAGGTCGATCACCGGGATATCGAGCCCTTCGCACACCTGATCGCTGGAAATGGCGACGATCGTGGGATCGTCTTTACAGATCAACGGCTTGCCGGTGGCGCCGCGGCTGATTTCCATCTTATCGTGCCGATGCCGCTTGAAGCCTTCGATCAGCAGCAGATCTACCGGGGTCATGCGGCCGATCAAATCGTCCATGTCGGGTTCCGGAGCATCGCGCAATTCATGCATGATCGCCCAGCGGGTCGAAGACGTAATCAAAACCTCCTGGGCGCCGGCCTTGCGGTGTTCGAACGAGTCCTTGCCCGGGTGGTCCAATTCAACGCTGTGGTGAGTGTGTTTCATGGTTGAAACCGTGTAGCCCCTTCGGATCAATTCCGGCAACAGCAATTTCAACAACGTGGTTTTGCCGCTGCCGCTCCAGCCGACCATTCCAAAAATTTTCATTCCGTGTCTGCCGTCTCGTCCGGATCGGAAATGTATTTCAGTCCCGATTTCAAATAATCATAGCCGGTGCCAATGGTCAGCGCCGCGGCCACCCAGATCCCGATAACGCCGATATCCATCGTACTCAGCGGACCAAAATCCGGCCCCGCCGATCCGACGATCAGGAACCCCAGCGCCAGCATCTGGATCGTCGTCTTCCATTTCGCCAGGACCGTCACCGGCACCCTGACCTGAACTTCGGCCAGGAATTCCCGCAACCCCGACACCAGAATTTCACGGGCCAGAATGACCGCCGCCGCAACCACGGTGATCCCCGTTATGCTGTCGTTGGCCACTAACATGATCAGCACGCCGGCAATCAACAGCTTGTCGGCGATCGGATCGAGAAAGCGCCCCATCGCCGATTGCTGATGCCAGGCCCGCGCCAGATAGCCGTCAAAAAAATCGGTAATACAGGCATACGTATAGACGGCAAACGCGGTCCAGTTGCCAAGCGGACCCGGCACGTACATCAGCCCGACGATAACCGGAATGGCCGCGATCCGGGAGAACGTCAGAATATTGGGAAAATTCAGTGGCATAGCAGTATGGAGCCCAGGTTAGCGGTTCGGTGTTCGGGAGTTTAACCCGACCCGTGGAACCAGTCATAGATTTTCTTGGCCATCGCGCTGCTTACGCCGTCAACGGCCTCCAAGTCGGATAACCCCGCGGCTTCGACGGCGCCGGCGGAACCGAACAGATGCAGCAAGGCCTTCTTGCGTTTCGGGCCAATTCCCGGCACCCCGTCGAGCGACGAGACAACCGCGGCCTTGCCCCGTTTCTGACGGTGGAAGCCAATGGCGAAACGGTGAGCCTCGTCCCGCAGGCGTTGTAGGAAATAGAGTACGGGATCACGCGCCCCGAGGGAAATAGGATCCCGCCCGGCCATGAAAATTCGTTCCCGCCCGGCGTTGCGATCCTCACCCTTGGCGATCCCCGCCAGCGCGACATTGTCGATACCCAACTCCTCGAATACCTTGAGCGCCACGCCCAGTTGGCCCGCGCCGCCATCGACCAGTACCAGATCCGGCCACATACCGCGATCCCGGTCGGGATCTTCCTTGCGGACGCGGGAAAACCTGCGAGTCAGGACCTCATGCATCATGGCGTAATCGTCGCCCGGTGCGATGTCCTTGTTGCGAATGGTGAACTTGCGATAGGCATTTTTCATCATCCCTTCAGGGCCGGCGACGATCATGCCGCCAATCGCCTGGGTTCCCGAAACATGACTGTTGTCGTAGACTTCGATACGCTTCGGCGATGTGTCCAGGTGCAGCGCCTGCGCCAGACCGTCAAGCAAAGCGCGCTGCGAGGCGCTTTCCGACAATCGCCGCCCCAGGGCCTCGCGGGCATTAAGCCGCGCATGTTCAACCAACTTAAACTTGTCACCCCGCTGCGGACGGATGACCTCCACCTTATGCCCCGCCCCGACGCCCAGGGCCTCGGCAATCAGGGCCTGTCCGGCCAGGCGATGGGAAACCAGTATCCGCCGCGGCGGTTCTTTGTTGTCGTAGAACTGACCGATGAAGGCTTCCAGCACAGCGCTTTCATCATCGTCTTTGGTGTGACTTGGATAATAGGCCCGATTGCCATAGTTGCGGCCGCCTCTGAAAAAGAAGACCTGAACGCAACTGTGTCCGCCCGCCTGATGCACGGCCATGACGTCGGCGTCACCAATACTGGCGGAGTTGATATCCTGGTGGGCCTGAATGCGGGTCAGTGCGCTGATTCGGTCGCGGTAAACGGCGGCGGCCTCGAAATCCAGCTCATCGCTGGCCTGCTGCATGCGATCGGCAAATCCACGCTGTATTTTCTGGCTTTGGCCACTGAGAAAGGCGCGAGCCTCGCCGACCAGCTGATTATAACTGTCCTCGCTGATATAGCCGACACAAGGCGCCGAACAGCGCTTGATTTGGTACAGCAGGCAAGGCCGCGTCCGATTGGCGAAGACGCTATCGGAACAGGTTCGCAGAAAAAACCCGCGCTGTAGCACGGTCAGCGTTTCATTGACCGCCCATGCGGAGGCAAATGGACCGAAGTACTCTCCCTTGCGCGAGCCGGCGCCTCGGTGCTTGAGTACCTGCGGATAGGCATGATCGCCGGTCAGCAGGATCTTCGGGAAGGATTTGTCGTCCCGCAGGAGAATATTGTAGCGCGGCCGGTAGCGCTTGATCAGGTTGGCTTCCAGCAACAGGGCTTCGGCTTCGGTGTGGGTAGTGACGAATTCCATCGCGACCGTCTCGCCGATCATCTGGCGCAGGCGGTTCGATTGCCGTTTCAGGTTGCAATAGCTGGCTACCCGCTTTTTCAGGTTTTTCGCTTTCCCCACATAAAGGGCGTCGCCGCGGCCGTTGAGCATACGGTAAACGCCCGGGCTGCCCGGCAACGTTTTCAGGTGCGCCTCGATCACCGCCACCCCGGGAGGGGGTGTCGCCATCAATATTTCCGCATCCGGGGTCGATTCCGCTCTTGACATAACTGACCGTTTCCAATTCCGTCCCGCCTGAGGCAACTATCCACTATTCTTGTGGATAAGGCTGTTGAAAAAGCGATTCAATAACCATTGACCCCATACAACCCGCGGACTCCTCCATTTTGCACAAAAATTGTGCATTCATGCAAGTCATTGTTATTAAACAATAAAAACTATTGGAAAAGGTGTCTGACTCAATCGGCCATTTTATCTTAATGTTTTTGTATCGAAACGACCTGGAATACCAGCCTGTGCACAACTTGCAACGAAGTAAGACGGCAAATCCCTTTTTTACAAGGATTTGCAAGCACTTCGGCAAAGACAATAAGGTTAGATTTCCGGATTGAATCTTTCGATCTCGACGCCGACGCTGGCGGTGTCCTCAAAGACGTCCAGCTTTTCCACCCGGACACGGGCCGAACGCACCCTGATGTCGGTCAGGCACATGGCGGCAATATCTTCGGCCAGGGTTTCAACCAGATTTGTATGCCCCTGGCCGACAAGATCGCGCACGCCGTTGCTCAGTTTTTCATAACAAACCACGTTGGCCAAATCATCATACAACTGCCCATTCGGTTCGCCCTCGCGCACCGCCAGGTCCAGATTGATCCGAACCCGTTGCGCCGCTTCCTTTTCATGCTGGTAGATACCGATCAAGCATGATAATTCCAGATCACGAACAAATACATGCCGGATCGCGGCCCGTGCGTCGGCAATATTCCTCGGTTGCACCAGTTCCATTTTTCCTGCCGTCATAGCGTCCTCGCTTCTAAATCGCCCGCTGGCTCTATTGTCGCCCGTCGCCGAGGGCGATCATTTGCCCGGTCATCGACGGCGTATCAAGTATAAAGAGAACGGTGCTCACTATCTTCCCTATCTGCACCTTAAACCCAAAAGGAAACGACGACCACTGTTCGAAATCCGCCTCGCCGGCGGGGTTGCCACGGCCCACCACCGGCCCCGGACGGATGGCATTGATCCGGACTCTCGGTGCCAGGCTTAAGATCAACGACGGGGCCAGCGGATCAAACGCGGGATGCGGCGTCTCGAGAAGGCTGATGATATTGCCTTCACGCCCACCACCGGCCCCACCAGAGAATTCTTCGGCGAATTCCGCTATCAGCACGGCCGGATCAAACGCCGGGCCGCTGATAATCAGGCAGTCAAGCGGGCCGACCGCGGCGACAGCCTTGCCGATCAGCCTCCGTCCCTGGCCTTCATCCGTCCGCTCGAGCGGCACCATCGTCGCCCGACCACCTTCCGATGCAATTAGATCCACCAGACCTTTGGCCTCGCCGGCCGCCCCGTCGCACGGCACCGCGACGAACCATCCGGCGCGCGCCAGCCCAAGGGCAACATCGCCGCCAAGCCCTCTGGCGGCTTCGGAAACAAGGACAGTTTTAGGATCGTTTGTCATCATTTCCGGAATTAACCGATCAGGGCGAGAACCCCGCCGACACCATAGGCCTGTAAAAAGATATACGCCGTATAGGCGGTCAGGAACAGGATCGCAGCCCCCCGCCCCAGCCGCAACCCGCCCAACAGGTACGGTATCATGACAACGGTCACCGCCAGCATCACCCACAGATCGAATTCCAGAATTTGGGAGGGAGCCTGCAACGGCGTAACCATGGAAACAATCCCGACAACCGCCAATACATTGAACATGTTGGAACCGACCACATTGCCAATGGCGACATCGGAATGACCGCGCAGGGCCGCAACGACCGAAGCCGCCAGTTCGGGTAGGGACGTTCCGATAGCCAGCACCGTCAAGCCAATCACTTCTTCGGCGACGCCAAATTCACGGGCGACGGAAACGCCGCCTTCGACCAGCAGGTGAGCGCCAAAAATAAGCCCTGCCAACCCTGCCAGCAGGGTCATCCACAAAGCCCACATGGAGCCGCGTAGCCCTTTGTATTCCTCTATTTCCTGAATATGAAGATCGGCGGCCGCGGGATCGATGCCGCTTGCCTCCCGTCGGTAAGCACTACCCAGAAAAACGAGAAGCGCAAAGAGCAGCACGGCGCCCTGCATAACCCCGATCTCGCCATGCCAGCTAAACCAGGCAAACAGCAGACTGCCGCCGACCAGCATCACAGTATCGCGCATTAAGGCGAACGGCTTGACCATGATCGGCTTGACCAGAGCCGCCGCCCCGACAATCAGCAACAAATTGGCGATGTTGGAACCGACCACATTCCCCAACGCCATGCTGCCAGACCCGGCGGTCGCCGCATCAAGGCTGACCAGCAGTTCCGGCGCGGAGGTACCGAACGCGACAACCGTCAATCCGATCACCAACGGAGGAACGTCTAATTTGCCCGCCACGGCGACGGCGCCACGGACAAAAACATCAGCGCCGCCAAGCAGGAATACGAAGCCGGCAATGATCATTAGATACATCATGGAATTTTGGAACCCGTCAGAAATAATTTACCTGGAAATCGCAAGATGCCTGAATTCCGCCACTACATCCATATAAAGCTCGCGCTTGAAGGGGACGATCAGATTGACCAGATCGTCTATCGGCACCCACTTCCAGGTAGAAAATTCTGCGTGTTCACCGATCTCGATGTCGATTTCTTCATCGGCGCCCTGAAACCTGAGGGCAAACCACATCTGAGTCTGGCCCCGGTATTTTCCTCCCCATAACCTGCCAATCAGATCATCGGGCAGGTCGTACCGCCGCCACCGATCGCTTTGCGCAATAATTTCGGCGTTCTCGATGCCCGTTTCCTCTTTCAATTCACGCCGGACCGCCGTTATCGGGTCCTCCCCTTCATCGATGCCACCCTGCGGCATCTGCCAGGCATTCCCCGGTGTGTCGAGACGTTGGGCGACAAAGACCATCCCGTCGGCGTTCACCAGCATGATCCCGACGCAAGGTCGGTAGGGAAGATTCTCGTTCGGAAGATTCATCGCAAGAATTGCCTGTCAGCTACGGCCGATACCGGAACAAGAACGATGTTTTTGTCCGCCAGGCCGGCAGCCCAGGCGGCGATCCGTTTTATGGAAACGGGATAGGCTTCACCAATCGCAACCGCAACGGCATTCACCCTGACCAGACTTTCAAGGTTGGCCAGCTGGGTGTCAACGGCTTCCTTTGTCGGCGTCACATCGATCACAATATCGACAAAGGCCTTAGGCAGCTTCATCTTTTCCGCCGTCGCCGGAGCCAACGACTTCGAATCGGCGCTGCCATCGACAAACATCAGACCGCGGGCTTTCAGGTTTTCCAGAAACGCTTTCAAATGACTTTCTTCCTGATTGAATTTCGATCCCATGGCAGAAATGACTCCCACATAGCCCTGCATCCTGCTCAGGACGAATTCCAGCCGCAGCAGATTCTCAACCGTTTCGTTGGTCGTCATCTGTCCCTGTGGGCCGGGGTCGTCGGCGGGAAAGGTTGCCGGCTCCAGCGGAACCATGATCAGTGTTTCATGTCCCGCCTTGCGCGCCTTGTCCGCCCAGGCCGCAAGGTCCGGCGCATACGGGTCAAACGCCAGGGTGACCCCCCCCGGAAGCAACGTAATAGCGGCTTCCGTCGCCGCCTTGCTAAGACCAAGACCGGTAACGATAACAACTGCTTTCGAGCGGTCATCCTTGGGATTGACGGATTTGGCGTAGACCTTCCACGGCAGGCGGCCATCCTCGGCGATTTTCGGCAACGGCCCCTGGCTCGTTTGTTCGATCAGGCCCGGGTCCTTTATGTCCGGCAGCGGTCCATCCGTTTCCTTTGGTGGGGCAATATTGGCATACGCCAACACCGATGACGCGACGGTTACAATGCCGGCGCCCGGTCCTTTTTCGCCTTCGGCGATGGCGTTCAAGGACCCCGACGCGCCCGGCTTTGCTTTCGGGGCGATGGCCATTTCGAATTTTGGAACGCCGGAGCCGTCTTTGCCCGGATGATCCACACCGCTACCGCCGGAAAAGATGAACAGGCCGACTCCGAGCAACACGAGCAGGGCACCGCCGCCGGCACCGATCATCATGAATCGGCGCTTTTTGCTTTCCCCGGCTTCTCCTGAAGCGGACGCTTCGTCCTCGCCCGCACCGTCAACGGCGGCGTCATCAACCAGGGTGTCTTCCAGCGCGGTTAGCGCCGACGGGTCAGCATCGGGTGTGGTGGCTGCGTCAGGTGCACCCGATGCGTCAGGCGTATCTGACCCATCAGGGACAGCATCGCCTTCTTCACCGCCGGCACCGCGGTCTGGCGCCGGGTCCGCCCCATCGGGCATCTCCGGTCCCGGACTCCCCTGCTCCTCCGCATCCCCGAAATCGCTGTCCTCGGCGGATTCTCCCGTACCGGCTTTTTTCCTGCCGAACGAGGGTAGCTTGAACGCCGGCAGTTTGAAGGGCAGCTTCACGTCGTCACCTGCATGATCACCTTACTGGGGATGAGTCCGGGAAGCATTCGAAGATCGGACCCTCCGTTAATTTCCAGCCACCCTTTTAGAGAACATGGCGACGCCGCGGATCAGGTCAAGTGCGCGGTTCAACTGGTAATCGCCCGGCTTTGCCTGTTTCTTCTTCTGGTTCGCATCTTTTAGCCTTTGCGCGTCCTTCTCGGTCGCATCCTTGCCCGCGTCTTTCTTCTTGTCGCCAAGCCCATTGTCCAGCGCACCGCGCAGGTCGGCTTCACGACGGCCCTTCGGCAGGGTGATTTCTTCGATCTTGGCAAGACCCACCGGAATATCGGGAACGATACCGACGCCCTGAATCGAATTACCCGACGGGGTGTAATAGCGTGCCGTGGTCAACCGCATGGCGCCCTGACCGGAGACGGGAATGATTGTTTGCACGGATCCCTTGCCGAAAGATTTTGTCCCCATAATGATAGCCCTTTTATGATCCTGCAAAGCGCCTGCGACGATTTCCGACGCCGACGCCGAACCGCCGTTAATCAGCACGACGATCGGCAACCCATTTGTCAAATCGCCGGGACGCGCATTATAACGCTGAGTATCTTCGGGTTTGCGAGATCTTGTGGAAACGATTTCCCCCTGCTCTAAAAAGTCATCGGAAACGGAAACAGCCTGATTCAACAGCCCACCCGGATTGTTCCGCAAATCCAGCACAACGCCCTGCAACTCGTCGCCGATCTTGGTCCGGAAATCGGCAATCGCCTTGCGAACGCCCAGATGCGCCTGGGCGCTGAAGGACGTAATCCGCACGTAGCCGATTTTTCCTTCCAGGTGCGACCGCACCGAACGGATCTTGATGACGGCGCGCGTGATGGTCACTTCCAACGGCTCAACGCCCTCACGCAGGATCATCAATTTGATGTCGCTGCCGACCTTACCGCGCATCTTGTCGACGGCTTCCGCCAGGGTCAGCCCCATCACCGGTTCACCGTCAAGTTGCGAAATCAGGTCGCCGGGCTTTATTCCGGCGCGGAACGCCGGTGTATCATCAATCGGCGAGACCACCTTGACCAGGCCGTTTTCCATAGTCACTTCGATCCCCAGGCCGCCAAACCGGCCCCGGGTCTGAACTTGCATGTCGGCGTAACTCTTGGCGTTCAGGTAGCTGGAATGCGGATCAAGGGAGGACAGCATGCCCGCAATGGCGGCTTCAATCAGTTCCTTGTCCGAAGATTTCTCGACATAATCGGCCCGCACCCGTTCGAACACATCGCCGAACAGATTTAGCAGCCGGTATGTTTCGGCGGTATTCTTGGGCGGCTCGTCGGCTTTCGCCGTCGATACGGCGGTCAGCCCGAAAGAAAGGACCATGAAACTCGCCGCGAGAGTCGCCAGAAACAATCTATTTTTCATCCGTTTACCTTACTTTTACGCGCCGCCAGCCATGGCAAGGGATTAATCGGCTGGCCGTTACGCCGTAGTTCCACATACAGGATGGGGGCATCGTCGTCGCTGCCCCCCATGACACCCGCCGGTTCCCCGGACAGAATTTGCTGACCAATGACAGTGTCTATTCGAGACAATCCCGCCAGCAAGGTATGATATCCCCCGCCATGTGAGATGATCAAGAGCTGCCCATATCCTTTGAAGGCGCCGGCGAACATAACTTGACCGCCATAGGGGGCGACAACTTGCGCACCGGGCCGTGTTTCGATGGTAATCCCCTTACGGGTAAGCCCGGCGTCCGTCATCTGCCCGTAACGGCCGATCAGCCGCCCGATGGCCGGAAATGGCAACTTGCCACGAGACTCCGCTATCTTACCGCCTGACTTGAGAATCGGTAGCTCAGTCAACGTCCCGCCCATATTGGACGATCCGCCGTCAGCGTCCTTCTTATTTTTTTGTTCCGCGGCCTGCCGGCGCCGATTCGCTTCAAGCCGGGCCATCAGATCACGCAAATCCCTTGCCTCGCCCACCAGCTTGCGAATACGGCGTTCCGCCCTGCGCGATTGCGCATCGGTTTGGCGTTTGAGGTCGGATTTCTCGACCATCAGTTTTTCCAGGTCCTGACGTTTTTCAGCCATACCGGCAACCGCCATCGCCAGTTCCCGGGCTCTGACCCTGGTCTTGGCGCGGGCCTCGATAACGGCATTCAGGTCGCCCCGCAACTGTCTCACCCGACGCTCAATTTCTGGCGCTGCCGTGCGCAACAGAATGGCGCTACGGATGGTATCGGCCGGGCTTTGCGGTAGTGCGATCATGGCTTCCGGCGGATTGCTCGCCATTCGTTCCAGCGCCATCAGTACATGCGTGAACTGGCCACGTCGGGAATGCAGAAGGGCCTCTTTTTCCGCTTCGGAGCGCTTCAGTTCCGACAGTCGGCCTTCCAGCGCCAACGCATCGGCCTCGTGATTCTGGATGGCTTTGGCGACCTTGACCATATTGACCTTCAGCGCCTTCACCTCACGGTCGTAAGCGGCCGCTTTCTTTTTCAGGGCATCTTGTTGCGCCCGCCCCTTATCCAGTTCACTTTCAATACGGTGCAGGTCAGCCCCGGACGTTGCGGCCCAAACCGGCCCGGCCAAGCCTGCGCCCATCACCGCAACGAAGACCCACTTCACCTTGATTCCACCCGTTCGCCGATGTCGATCAAATTGCGGCCCGTCATTTCGACCGGTTGCGGCAAGGCCAGCAGGTTTAACAGGGTCGGCGCCAAGTCGGCCAAAACCCCGTCGGCAAGCCTGACCTTCGGGTCTGGCGCATTGACCATAAGCAGGGGTACGGTATTGCTGGTATGAGCCGTATGCGGCTGGGCCGTCTGCGCCGACAGGTCCAGCATTTGTTCACAGTTGCCGTGATCCGCCGTTATCAGCAGGACGCCACCGGCCGCAACGACGGCGTCTTCCAGCCGACCAAGACAACGATCCACCATCTCCGCCGCCTTGATCGCGGCCTCAAGAACGCCCGTATGGCCAACCATATCGCCGTTGGCGTAATTAACGATGATCAGATCGAAGCGATCTTCGGAAATGGCCCGAACCAGTTTGCCGGTGACCTCGGCGGCCGACATTTCCGGCTGCAAATCGTAAGTCGCGACCTTGGGCGACGGCACCAAAATGCGTTCTTCTCCTGCAAATTCCTGTTCGCGTCCGCCGTTAAGGAAGAACGTGACATGGGCGTATTTTTCAGTCTCGGCGATCCGCAACTGACGCATGCCTGCCCTGGAAACGACGTCACCCAGGGTGTTTTTCAATTCACGGGACGGAAACAGGATCGCGAAGAAGGCATCCAGGTCGCTGGAATAACTGACCATGCCGAGACGGGCCGCAAAAGCGACCTTGCGCTTGCGCACGAAGCCGTCGAAGTCCGGATCGACCAGGGCAGATAGAATTTCCCGCGCCCGGTCGGCACGGAAATTTGCCATCAGCAGACCGTCGCCATCATCCATGCCGGCGTAGGCGCCGATCGCCGTCGGCGGCACAAATTCATCACTCAAACCACCGTCATAGGCGGTGCTGATGGCGTTCAGCGGATCCATCGCCGTTTCGCCAACGGCGTCAACCAGAACATCATAAGCCTTTTCGACCCGGTCCCAGCGATTGTCGCGGTCCATGGCGTAATAGCGCCCGGACACGGTGCCGACCCGAACGTCTTTGAGACCTTCAATGCGGTCCAGAAACCGGCCCATGAAATCCGGCGCGCTTTTCGGCGGCGTATCGCGGCCATCAAGAAAGGCATGCACCACCACCGGAACCCCGGCGCGACTGATCAGTTCCGCAAGCGCCACCAAATGACGGCTATGGGAGTGGACGCCGCCTGGCGACAGCAAACCAGCCAGATGACAGGCCCCGCCACTCGTTTTTAACCTGTCGATGATGTAAAGGAGCGCCGGATTTTCCTGCAGCGAGCCATCCGCCACCGCCGCGTCAATGCGCGGCAGGTCCTGCATGACGACCCGGCCCGCGCCGATGTTGGTATGGCCAACTTCCGAATTGCCCATTTGCCCGGCCGGCAAGCCCACATCCAACGCCGAAGCGCCGAGATGGGCGCTCGGCATGGTCGCCACATAACGATCCCAGTTCGGGGTGTTGCCTTGGGCAATGGCGTTGTCGTCGGCCGCCGCCCGTTCGCCCCATCCGTCCAGAATGCACAGGACGACAGGCTTCGGCCTTGTACCAGAATTTGTCACGTTGGTTGTCATGACGCAGACTATCTCCCGATTGCTTTAAACATTGTTACTCCCGGTGATAAGGATGACCGGTGAGAATGCATCCGGCGCGATACACCTGTTCGGCGGCCATGCCGCGGACCAGCATATGAGGCCAGGTTGCCGCCCCGAATGCCAGCACCAAAGCGGCCTTGCGGCGAACGGCTTCATCAAGGCCATCGGCGCCGCCAATCAACAACACGACGTCACGCACACCGCCGTCACGCCAGCCCTCAAGCTTTTCGGCAAAATCCGCGCTGGGGATGGATTTCCCCCGTTCATCAAGGGCGATGATAATCGCGCCGTCAGGGATCTGCGCCATCAACAACTCGCCCTCGCGGCGTTTCAACTCCGCACCGGAAAGCGCACGCTTTTCCTCGACCTCTTTCAATTCCAGGATAAAGGGCTGCCTGGTGCGGCCCGCATAATGGTCGAACAACGCCCTTTCCGGCCCCGCCTTGGCGCGGCCCACCGCGAGGATCTGTATCCGCATCTATTCCTTCCTGCCCGTCGCCGCCTTGAAGCCGCTTGACCCGGTAGACGCAACGCAACGGTCTGGTAGCCCTAAGCCGTCAAGCCTTCAACGGCTTCCGGTTCTGCATCGTCAGGCAGCGGTACAACCCACATCTTTTCGAGGTTGTAGAATTCGCGGACCTCGGGACGGAACAGGTGGATGATCACATCCCCGGCATCAATCAAGACCCAATCGCACTGACCGTCACCCTCCGTGGTGACATTCTTGATGCCACTTTGCTTGATTTTATCCCGAAGGTTGGATGCCATGCCGCCGACATGACGCGCCGATGTGCCGCTGGCAATAACCATGTAGTCGGTTAGACTCGTTTTACCGGCAAGATCGATGATGACGACACTATCAGCCTTATCATCACCCAATGAAGTTTCTACCAGTTTCAGCAAGTCCGCCGGTGCCGGTAGCTTCTTTCTCGTACGAACTATGTTCGACTCCTTTGTCGCAAATTGCGGCCCGGGACAATCCCGAACCGCCGCCGTTCACTTCCGCCCTGCGGTCGTGGTTTCTTTTCGCCGGGCCCGAATTCTTGTCGCCGATTGCGGATGACGCCGGGTGCGCAAATACGCCCAAGCCGGCGGCCGCAGATCGGCCAATGCGCCGGCGCGGTAAGCCTTTATCCGCGCCCCCGCAAATCGCCGCGCCGCCCGTGAAGACAACGCCCTTAAAGGATAGGGTGGACGGGCGAAAATCGCAATGGGTATGCCACGAAACAGGGCACGCCATTTTTTCCAGCGGTCGATCTCTTTCAGCAGGTCCGCCCCCATAATCCAAACGAATAACACATCTGGGTAGTTTTGCTTCAATGCGTTGACCGTATCGGCACTGTAACGGGTACCAAGATCGCTTTCCATGTCGCTGACGGTGATCAGCGGCTCCGCCGCCGCCATCGCCTTGGCATTTTTCAACCGGGTCGACAGCGCATCCATCCCGGAAACCGGCTTTAGCGGGTTCTGTGGGCTGACCAGCCACCACACCCGATCCAGCCGCAGGCGTTCCAGCGCCAGCTTGCTGATATGCAAATGGCCTTCATGGGCCGGATTAAACGATCCACCAAGCAGGCCAATCCGTTCGCGTGGCGCCGTTGCTATGGGCGACAATGACCGGTCCCGCGAACAATATACTTAAAGCTGGTCAGTTGTTCGACCCCGACGGGGCCGCGCGCATGCAGCTTGCCCGTCGATATGCCGATTTCCGCACCCATGCCGAATTCGCCGCCGTCGGCGAACTGGGTCGAAGCGTTGACCATGACGATAGCGCTGTCGACCTTGTTGAGAAAGGTCGCGATGGCCACAGGATCTTCGCTGATGATGGCATCGGTATGGTGCGAGCCATGTTCCGCTATATGTGCGACGGCCTGATCGACACCGTCGACGACGGCGACGGAGATGATCTGATCCAGGTATTCGGTGTCCCAATCGGCGTCGCCGGCAGCTATGATACGGGGATCGATGGCCTGCGCTGAACTGTCGCCGCGAACCTCGCACCCGGCGGCCGTTAAATCATCGACGATGCCGGGCAGCAGGTCCGCCGCGACGGCGCGCGCGACCAGCAGGGTTTCGGTGGAACCGCAAACGCCCGTCCGTCGCATTTTCGCATTAAAGGCAATTTTGCGCGCCTTGTCGGGGTCGGCGGTGACGTCAATATAAGTATGACACAAGCCTTCCAGATGCTTGAACATGGGAATGCGGCTTTCCGCCGTAACCCGTTCGATCAACGACTTGCCGCCGCGCGGCACGATGACATCGACATACTCGGTCAGACGCAGCAACGCGCCGACGGCGGCGCGGTCGGTGGTCGGGATCAACTGGATAGCGGCATCCGGCAGGCCTGCCGCGGCCAGGCCGTCGGCCAGACAATCCATAATCGCGCGCGAAGAATGAAAACTTTCCGAGCCGCCGCGCAGGATCACCGCATTACCCGCCTTCAGGCACAACGAACCGGCGTCGGCCGTAACGTTGGGCCGGGATTCGTAAATAACCCCGATGACGCCCAAAGGCGTCCGAATGCGTTCTATATGCAGGCCATTAGGCCGGTCCCAGGCCGCCATGACCTGCCCCACCGGGTCATCCAGAGCGGCAACCGCTTCAAGACCGGCGGCCATGCCTTCGATGCGGTCATCGTTCAGTTCCAGCCGATCCAGCATCGCCGGGGTCAGGCCCTTGGCGCGAGCCGCCGTCATATCCCTGACGTTGGCGGCCAGGATCTCGGCTTTGCGAGCGCGAACGGCGGCCGCGGCCGTCCGTAGCGCCAGATTTTTGGCATCACGGGTCGCCATCGCCAACTCGGCGGCGGCGGCACGGGCGGCTTTTCCCATATCCAGCATCAGGGCGGATATAGCGGGTTCGGTATCGGGGTTTTCAGCGGCATTATTCATGACAGCACCAGATCGTCCCTGTGAATCAACTCGTCGCGTCCACGGTAGCCGAGAATATCTTCGATTTCACTGCTTTTATGGCCCATCAGCAATCGCGCGTCGGCGGCGGAATAAGCGATCAGGCCGCGAGCAACCTCTCGGTTGTCGGCGCTTCTGACGGCGACGGCATCGCCCTTCTCAAATTTTCCGGAAACCGCGACCACGCCCGCAGGCAGCAGGCTTTTGCCGCCCCTCAGTGCCTTCAGGGCTCCGTCGTCAACAACCAGGACCCCCGATATGTTCAAGGTTCCGGCGATCCAGTGTTTGCGCGCCGTGCGCGGCGAGGCCTGCGGCAAGAACCACGTGACGGCCGCGCCACCTTCGATACGGGCCACCGGATGCAACTCGCGACCATTGGCGATAACCATGCGACACCCGGCGCCCATCGCAATTTTCGCCGCCGCCAACTTGGTCACCATGCCGCCGGTGCCGACGTGACTGCCGGCCCGACCGGCCATGGCTTCAATTTCGGGTGTAATGTGTTCGACGATAGGGATGATTTCGGCATCCGGATCCGTGCGCGGGTCGGCCGAATACAACCCGTCAACATCGGACATCAGGACCAGGGTGTCGGCGCTGATCATGGCGGCGACGCGAGCGCCCAACCGATCATTGTCGCCAAGCCGGATTTCATCGGTCGCTACCGTGTCGTTTTCATTGATCAGCGGCACCGCCCCCAGCCTGAGCAACGTTTCCAGCGTATTGCGGGCATTGATGTAACGCCGCCGGTTCTCGCTGTCATGGAGGGTTAACAGGACCTGAGCGACGGTCAGATCGAACAGCGCCAGTTCTTCCTGATAGGCATGGGCCAGACGCATCATGCCGGTGGCGGCGGCGGCCTGCTTTTCTTCCAGCCGCAAGTTGCCGTCGGCGAAACCCAGATGCCGTCTGCCAACGGCGATAGCGCCCGAGGACACAATAACCACCTGCTGGCCACGGGCGCGCAGGGCGGCTATATCGGCCGCCAGCGCCGCCAGCCAGCGCCGGTGTACGGTGCCATGCTCCTCATCGACCAGCAGGGCCGAACCAATCTTGATGACGATGCGCCGAGCCTTCGTTAAATCGCAGGCCGAGGCCAGGTCGTTTACCCGACGATCGGCCGTCATGGCACGAAAACCGTTCTTTCCGGTTCGTCGTTGTCACCGCGTTGTTCGTGGATGACGATATTCATGGCGCGCAGCATTTCTTCGACACCGAATCCCGAGACCCCGGATAACCTGCGAACATCGGCGCCAGAAGCCAGCTTCAGCGCCGCTATTTTTTCAACAATGTCATCCTCGGTCAGGGCATCGCACTTATTGAGCGCCACGATTTCAGGCTTTTCAGCGAGTCCGCCGCCGTAAGCCATAAGCTCGCCTCGAATCGTCCGATACGATGCAATGACATCTTCGGCGGTGCCGTCAACCAGGTGCAGCAACACACCGCAGCGTTCGACGTGTCCCAGGAAACGGGTGCCCAGACCGGCCCCGTCGTGGGCGCCTTCGATCAGGCCAGGGATATCGGCGATAACGAATTCTTCCTCGTCGACGCCGACGACGCCCAGATTCGGGTGCAGGGTCGTAAACGGGTAATCGGCAATTTTCGGACGGGCCCGGCTGACCGCCGCCAGGAAGGTCGATTTTCCGGCATTGGGCAAACCGACCAGACCGGCGTCGGCAATCAACTTCAGGCGCAACCAAACCCATCGATCTTCGCCGGGCCAGCCGGGATCGTAGCGCCGCGGCGCTTGATTGGTCGAGGTTTTGAACGATGCGTTGCCGCGGCCGCCATCGCCGCCGCGAGCCAGAACCTGGGTTTGGCCAACCTCGGTGAAATCGCCGATGACCTGTTCCTTGTCCTCGTCCAGAAGCTGGGTTCCGACCGGAACCTTGATGACAATGGATTTTCCCTTCGGCCCATCCCGATTGCTGCCCATGCCGTGAATGCCGCGCTGGGCCTTGAAATGCTGTTGATAACGAAAATCGATCAAGGTGTTCAGGCCGTTGACACATTCAATGACGATATCGCCGCCACGCCCGCCGTTACCGCCGTCGGGGCCGCCGAAGGGGATGTTCTTTTCACGCCGAAAACTGACGCAGCCGTCGCCGCCGTCGCCGCTTTTGATGTAGATTTTCGCTTCGTCGAGGAATTTCATTTTACGATTCGCCGCCAGCTTGAGTCAAAAAAGCCAAAAAAAAGGGGAATGGCTGACCATTCCCCTTTTAGAATATCCGAGCGAATGGCCGCAGTCTAATTATGCGGCGGCTGGCTCCACGGTAACGAATACGCGACCGGCGGCTTTGCGATAAAACTTCACGTTCCCTTCGATCTTGGCATAGATCGTGTGGTCCTTGCCGATGCCGACATTTTCGCCGGGATGCCATTTGGTGCCACGCTGGCGCAAAATGATGTTGCCGGGAATAACGACTTCGCCACCAAACTTCTTGATGCCGAGACGGCGACCGGCGGTATCGCGACCGTTGCGTGAACTACCACCTGCTTTTTTATGGGCCATCTAGATTACTCCTTCGTCGCTTTGGCTTTGGACTTGGCCGGAGCCTTCGCCTTGGCGGCGGCCTTGGGCTTGTCGTCTGTCGTGGCGGCGGCCTGCTTCGGCGCTGCGTTCTTTGTTGCAGCTTCGGCGGGCGCAGCTTCAGCGGCGTCCTTCTTCGGTGCCGCTGCTTTCTTGGTGGCCGCTTTCGGCTTGGTGCCAGTGGCGCTGATGCCCGTAATGCGCAGTACCGTCAGATCCTGGCGATGACCGGCCTTGCGGCGATAATTATGCCGGCGCTTTTTCTTGAAAACAACGATCTTGTCGCCACGAGCCTGTTCAAGAACTTCGGCGAAAACCGTCGCCTTGCCAAGATCAGCGGACGCAACCGTCGGTGCCTGACCGGCCTCGCCGAGCATCAGAACGTCATCCAACGCCACGGTGGCGCCCGCCTCGGCGACGAGTTTCTCGACGGTTATGACGTCGTTTTCGGCGACTTTATATTGCTTTCCGCCGGTTTTGATAACTGCAAACATGGCTATTCCAATCAAGCCGAGGTCCGCTTGCGGATCCTCAATAATATTAATGTCCAAAAAGGGCCCATCGCGTCGTTCGCGGGGCCCTAGCAAGGGAGGCGGCAATATAACCCGAAAACCCTGCTTGTCAACCGCCAAAACCGGTGTTTGGACCCTGCGGAAGTTGCCGGCATGTAACACCATTTGCCGAACGGCGGCAACCGGGCGGCACGGGATCGAGCCTTGAGAAACGCACGACACCGGATTTGGCTCGTTAAAGTGTGGACAGGCGACCCGGAACCGCTTAAATAACGCCCCCTGACCCGCGTCGGCGCGCTAGCCGGCGACATCGGCCATGCTGACCCCCCGGCATGCATGGCCATCTGCGGAGAGATGCCAGAGTGGTCGAATGGGGCGGTCTCGAAAACCGTTGTGCTAGCGATAGTACCCAGGGTTCGAATCCCTGTCTCTCCGCCATTTTCCCCTTGAGTTTCAGGCCAAAAGTTGCTGGCCCATAAATCGTCGAAATTTTGGGTTTTTATGCGCGTGACATGACTTGGGTCAAGTCGAACTCCACCGGTTCGTGGTTACGTGCGTAAGCCAGGGGGAACTACTCCCTCGTAGCGCTTCAATCAGCGGCCCTCCTGGCATCCCATCAAAATCATCCGGGCTTCGAGTCCGGCATCAAGGCGATCGCCGAATCGCGCCCGCCTGCCCGTTCGCTCGCAGCTTTTAACGTCGCTACTGTTTCTCGAAGACATTCCGGGATAACATCCCTGCCATGCGGATAACACTCAAACTCTGGGGACACTTTACGACGTTGCTTCCCGTTGAAGCCGAAGGCTACGCCGTTGACATCGAGGTTCCGGATAATTCTTCGGCCAAAGAGATCGCGGAACTGTCTGGCGTTCCCTTTGCTGAATGCCGCCTGATGTTACTCAATGGAATAACCCATACAATACCCGATAACTGGGGCGAAATAAGGCTCAAGGACGGGGACACATTGGCCATACTACCAAACATTCATTGACTCCCTACCCGGCGCTTCCCCGACCCGCGTTTGCCGCAAAGGCTTCCTGCGTGTCAAAATCATTTCTGTAACCTTGATTGGAAACATCCAGCGGGCGGACCAGTTCGGGATGGGCATCTATAAAGGTGCGGCACCCGCCCCCGCCGGCCAGTATGGCATCGCGCAAGACGATCGGAATAACCACAGGATTGCCACGTTTTCCAGCCAGAAACGGCACGAGAACGCGGTCCGGCCGATCGGCAAACGCATCAATCAGGCGATTATAGTCCGTATGGCCCAATAGCGGCTGATCGGCGAGACACATCATGAAGCCAAGAGCATCGTCGGTTACCGCCGCGACGCCCGCGCGCACGGACGATACCCGGCCATCGATGAAGTTTGGATTGATGACCGTTTCCAGCGGCAGGCCCGACAAAGCCACCCCGACGCGGTCTGCTTCGTGACCGAGCACAGCGACGACGCGCCTTGCCTTGCTGGCGCACAGAGCCGCGGCGACGCGGCGCACCATCGGTTCACCGCCAATGTCAACCAACAGCTTGTTGGCCGCACCGAATCGCCTGGACAGCCCGGCGGCGAGTAAAAGCGCGGTGATTCCATTCATCGATGAGCGTTCCGTTGCATTCGAAAGAAAAATGAGCCCGCCACCGGCAGGGGCCCGGGCGGCGATAGAAAGTGTCCGCATATGATAATCGATTCCCCGCTATCTGCCCATACTTGCGCTCCCTTAACCTGAGTTCTACTCTCGGAAATTATGGAAAAGCATTCGTTCAACATTAAATTTCGGCGACACCGGAGACCAACAAACCTTGAGTCAAATTGCCGCGGAATTATCGGTTCAGTCCGATAACGGATACAAGACGAACGGAAAACGATGATATCGAGACCGACATCGGTTTCGATGAAAAACGGGGACAAAACAGCCATGATTATTATGGATGGCGGCACGGGCCGCCAGTTAAAGCGAATCGGGGCGCCGTTCCGGCAACCGGAGTGGTCGGCTTTGGCGCTGATGGAAGGCCCGGACCACGTGCTGCAGGTTCATGCAGACTTTATCGATGCCGGCGCCGACATCATCACCACCAATTCATACGCCGTGGTGCCCTTTCATATCGGCGAAGACAGGTTCCGGAAATCCGGTGGCGCGTTACTGGATCTGGCCGGGCAACTGGCGGCACAGGCGAAGCGGTCCGCATCCCGGCCCGTTCGCGTCGCCGCCGGCGTGCCGCCCTTGTTCGGATCCTACGCTCCCGACAAATTCGACCCCGCCAGGGCGACCGACATGTTGGCGTTGTTCCATGAGAAATTACTCCCCCATAGCGATTTGATCCTGGGTGAAACCCTGAGCTGCATTGCTGAAATCGACGCGTTTCAAAGGGCGTTCGCCGGTTGTGGAAAGCCCGTCTGGATCAGCATGACTCTGGAAGACGAGAATCCTTCGGCCGGTGCCCCGACCCTAAGATCCGGCGAGCGCCTCGAAGATGCACTGGACGTTATCTTGCGGCGCGACGTTGACGCCATCCTGTTCAACTGTAGCCAACCCGAAGTGATGGCCGATGGCGTGTCCCGCGCCTCGGAATTGCTCAGCCCGGATATTGCTATCGGCGTTTATGCCAATGCATTCCCGCCTAAAAATACCGGCGCCGCGAAAGCCAATGCCGAGATCAGCGAGATCCGGCACGACCTGACGCCCCGGAAATACAAGGAATTCGCCGAAAAATGGCAAGCCCTTGGCGCCGGTATTGTCGGCGGATGCTGCGGTGTCGGGCCGGAACATATCAAGGCACTTACGGAAATTGAGTAATGGCCTTAGGGTTGTGTGCGGGAATGACCATCTAAAAACTTTCCGTACTTTGTCATGCTACCCGAAGACGCGAACAATTACAGAAGAGCCCCGTCATCCATGCCCATAATATACCGCCCCGCGAGAATTCTTAATCGCGAAAAAATCGATACTTTTCGATGCATGCCGGTCACAGAGAGTGCCAATGGCGGTATCATTACCGGCAAACCCGCCCTGCAGCATGGCCGGGATATCATGTTGACGGCAAAGGAAAACGCGGCCGTGCTAACGCAAGCCTTCCAAGACCTGTCGCTGGCCTTCGACGGTGGCGAGCGCATTCGCATGATCGTGCCCATCAATTCCTATGCCCTGGCATCTTCCGATACGAGTTCGCTGATGATTCAGGCCTTCAAGGAACTCGACCCCGCCATCAGGAAGGAAGTTATCCTTGACGTCTTCGATTTCCCCAATCCACTCACTCTCGACATTCTCGATGACATCACAATCCGGCTGATGCCATTCTTCGACAAACTGATGGCCGAACCGGCCAGCGACATGGACGATTTCACGATCTTTGCCAACTGCAACTATTTCGGCGTCAGCCTCGACCTGGAAGCGCGCGACGTCATGGGCGAAGCGGCAATTGGAGTGATGACCAGATTCTGGGGCGAGGCGACCAAACGACGCCTAAAAGTCGTCGTCCAGGGTATTTCGGAGCCCGAACTTTCCGAGAAAGCCGACCGCTATGAGGTTTTCCTGCAAGACGGCCCCTGTATTGGCAAGGACGTCAACGCTCCGGTTCCCTTTACGCCGTAGGATGCTTACTCGTTAGTACCGGAATGAAGGTCGGCCTGAACAGATATCGGCGGATGACCTCGCCGTATCCGCTGAATACGAAGCCGCCATTATGTCCCAAAATTTCTTCCCTGTGCTGCCGATAGTAGGCGGGAATTTCGTACCATTTCATGGCCGGATGCCGGTGATGGACAACATGGAGGTTGTTGTTGAGGAAAAGCAGTCCGAAAAACGGGCCCGATTCGACAATTGCCGTCCGCTGTTCGGGGGACTCTCCCGACCGGTGCTCGATGAAGGACCTGATCAAGGAAAAAACCAAACCGGGCCAGGCGACAAGGACGACGTATTGCCACCATGGCATTCCGGCCCATCCAGAGACGATGGCAAACAGCGCGGCAAGGCCGGCCAGGTGGATGCCCCAGGTACGGAGCACATCCTTATCGCCAATCCGGTAACGCCGTATTTCCCCCATAACCAGCCGAAGGATGACGATAAACGGGCCCAGGATCATGCGCCCGGCAAAGGTCTGGTTGGCGATCATGATCTTCTTCATGACCGGTCCCAGCCGCCGCCAATTTTCCTGTCGGTAGTAAAATGATTCAGGGTCCCGATCCGGATCGGATAAATAGGCGTCACGGTGGTGCGTTTTATGGCTGCTGACATACGTGAAATAAGGGAACCACAGGCCAACCGGCAGCAGGAACAGCGCCACCCGCAGCCAGTCCGGCGCACTTCTCATGCAATGGACGCTTTCGTGAACCAGCGAGGAATGCAAGGTGACGATCAGTCCAGCGATAATCGCCATGGCGTACCAGGGCACGTTTTCATGAAAAATAACGAGGGCGGCCCAGCAAGCAAATGTCGCGATCAGGACCAGCCACGTCGGTCCCTCATTGCGCCAAAAAACGCCAACGGTTCTTACCATGCACGGAGCCTGCCATCCAAATTTCGAAAAAAATTACCGAGCCGATATCGTCCATTATATCATTACGGCTGACTTGCCTACCTAATTCTGAATCAGACAATCCGCCACGGCCTGCGCCTTATGCCATACGTCGCTCATAGTCAGCCAGGGGCAGCGTCGAAAAACCGGCGAGCCGCAGGACCCGCCGGGCGCCGTCCAACCGGGGATCATCAAAACTCAGTCGGATGGCCGTGACCATACGCCGAAGGTCGGCTTCACTCATGCCGGGCCGGGTAATATACGGAAGCCCGGGAACCGGCACGCTGCGTTGCAGAACGCGTGTGCCCGCCAATCGTTCCGGTTCGACATCGCCCATCAGGGCATGGGTAACGCAATCGATGGCGGCGATATCAGCTTCGCCCCGACGCACAAGATCAATGCTGTTTGCGTGACTGCCACTGATAATGGTTTTGGCGAGTGCATCGCGACCGATCCCAAGCTCATCAGCCGTCGCGCAAACCGCCCGCCAACCCGAATAGGAATCCATGGCGTTAACCGCGATACGGGCCGGCAGAACCGTCGCAAGGTTACTTCCGAGCTGATCCCGACGGACCACAAACAGGCTGCTGTACAGGGCGCCATCGCACCCCGGTGCATCGTACCACGGCGTACCGAGAAGCCGGACTTTACCGGCTAACCGGTGGGTCAGCGGGTAGCCGCAGGTTTGCGCGAAAAACAGATTGGGCGCCCGCCAGATATCATAAGGATCGGCGACGGTTCTGCTCAGGCCTCGCGGAACGCCCGAGAAACCCTGCCGTTCGAAATGACCGGCAAGGCCCGACCACCAGATGTCCTGAGCCGGACGCAGAGCCGGAAAATCATACATGCCAAGATAGGCATATGCATTATGTGATGGCATGGAACATTATCCTCTGGTCAGCGGGCATATTTTTGCACATTATTTCGCCCGTAGACAGAAAACCAAACGGGGGGTGCGGGTCATGCTTGAATACGTAAGTTGGACACGGATGGAAGACGGCGAGCAGGAAGATTGGGATCTTCTGTTCAAGCTTGAAAAACAAGCCAATGCCGATGTCGTGGAGCGGGTCTTAAGCCACCTTAAATTACTGGATGTCGACTGGGGCGGCTACCGCATTAATCGCTATCAGCATTCTCTGCAATCGGCGACCCTGGCCGAACGGGACGGCGCCGACGAAGAACTGGTCGTCGCCGCCCTGCTGCATGATATCGGCGACATCATATCGCCCTATAACCACAGCGAATTTGCCGCCGCGATTGTGCGCCCCTATGTCTCGGAAAAGACCTATTGGATCATCAAGCATCACGGCCTTTTTCAAAGCTACTACTACAATGACTACATCGGCGGTGACCGCGACGCCCGCGACCAGTTCAAGGACCACCCCCATTATCAGGCCTGCATCGATTTCTGCCGCGACTATGACCAGAACGCATTCGACCCCGATTACGACACCCTGCCGCTGGAACATTTCGTCCCCGCGGTCAAACGCATCTTCGCCAGAGACGTCGAAAGCCATCTGGAACTTGCGCCATGAGCAGCAGGGCCTTTTCCTTAAACAGCATTCCCGACATCCGTTTCGGTCCGGGCCGCATCGGCATGATCGCCGGCGATGCCCGTAGCGTCGGCGATCCCGGTCGGCCAATCGTTCTGGTTGTCGATGCGGCGTTGCGGGAGTTGGGTGTCGCCGCACCCGTTGTTTCCGCTTTACAGGCAAGCGGCGCCGACGTCACCGTATTCGCCGATATTGCGGGCGAGCCCAAACAGCACCAGGTCGAAGCCGCGACCGATGTGGTTCGCGGCAGGAATGCCGGACTGGTGATTGCCATGGGCGGCGGTTCTGCCCTGGATATCGGCAAGATTGCGGCGACCGTCGCCCGCACGGAAAACGGCCCCGCCGACTACGCCATGCAAGGCAAACCACTGCCGGAAGACCGGGTTCCGAAGATTTGCATCCCGACCACCGCCGGCACCGGTTCGGAATTTTCATCGACCAATATAATGACCAACACCGCCGGCAAGAAGGTCTGGGTCTGGGGCCCCGAAACAAAACCCCAGCGCGTCATCCTGGACCCGGAATTAACGCTGTCCCTGCCTCCCAACCTGACCGCATGGACCGGCATGGACGCGTTTTCCCACGCCCTTGAATCCTGTACCAACATCAACCGTCATCGCGGCAATGACGTTTATGCCCTCCATGCGCTATCGCTCATTTCCGCGACGCTGGAGACCGCCGTTCGCGAGCCCGGTAATCTGGATGCCCGCGCCGACATGCTGCTGGGATCGGCCTACGCCGGTATCGCGCTGGATAATTGCTCGACGGCAATGGCCCACAATATCTCCCATTCGCTGGCGGCGCTGGCCCCTGTTCATCACGGGCTGGCGACGGGATTGGCCGTAGAAATCCTACTTGGCTGGCAGGTGGCCGAAGACACCGGACCGTTTGCCGCCGCCGCAGCCGCCTGCGGATTGGGCCACGATGCCAACGCGCTGCCCGGCTGGTACGGCGATCTTCTGACCCGGTGCGGCGTCGAGCGCAAACTTCCCGAGGCCTTCAAGACGTATTCCGCGAGCGATCTGGCGACCGAAATGCGGACACCGGAAACCACGCCCATGCGCGACACCACGGCCCGCAAGGTCAGCGAAGCCGATGTTGACAGGTTTGCCGAAATAATGATGGCGATGGCCTGAGGAGGAAAGACAGATGCACATAACGGATGTCAAAACGTTTGTCGTCGGCAATCCGCCGCCCCACTTCGGCGGAAAATATTTCATCTTTCTGAAGTTGACGACCAACGGGGGCGTCGTCGGATATGGCGAAGTCTACGCCGCCACATTCGGCCCCCATACCGTCGCCCGCATGATCGAAGATGTCTGCGCCCGCCATGTCATCGGCGCGGACCCGTTCAACATCGAAAATTTGTGGCGCAACGTATATGCCAGCGGCTATTCGGCGCGCCCCGACGTTTCACTGGTCGGCGTCCTGAGCGGCATCGAAATGGCGTGCTGGGATATCATCGGCAAGGAAACCGATAAGCCTGTCCACATGTTACTGGGCGGGCGGGTTCACGAAGAACTACGGTCCTACACTTACATATATCCCCAACCCGGTGACCAGACGGATGTTTACCGGGATTCCGATCTGGCGGCCGAACGGGCGGCGGACTACGTCGCGCAAGGCTTCACCGCCGTCAAGCTTGATCCCGTCAGCGACTTCAGCGCGTTCGACCCGCGCCAACCGACGGTCGAAAACCTTGATCAGTCCGAAATGTTCGTCCGGAAAATCCGCGAGGCCGTCGGCGACAAGGCCGATATTCTGTTCGGCACCCACGGCCAGCTCACCCCGTCGGGCGCGATCCGGCTGGCCCGACGGTTGGAGCCCTATGATCCACTTTGGTTCGAAGAACCGACACCGCCGGAAAACCCGACGGAAATGGGCCGGGTCGCCCGGGCCACGACGATCCCCATCGCAACCGGCGAACGCTTAACGACCAAATACGAATTCGGCCGCGTTCTGCAAGCCGGCGCGGCGTCTATTCTGCAAATGGCATTGGGGCGTGTCGGCGGGATTTTGGAAGCGAAGAAAATCGCCGGAATGGCCGAAACCCACTACGCCCAAATCGCCCCGCATCTTTATTGCGGCCCCATCGAAGGCGCTGCAAACATTCAGATCAGCACCTGTTCGCCCAACTTCCTGATTCTTGAAGGCATCCAGGACTGGGGCGGATTTCACGCCGATATCCTCAAGAAACCGATCCAGTGGGAAGATGGATACGTGATTCCTCCCGGCGAGCCGGGCCTGGGGGTCGAACTGGATGAAGCCGTCGCCAACGCCCACCCCTATGACGGCGAAGACCTCCACCTGCAAATGGTCGATCATCCGGTCAACTGACAGTTCTGATTGCGACACTTTTGGGTCTTCATTTGGCGTTTTTTTGGTAATCCGAAAATTATCGGTGCTTATAATTTATCGTGCCGCAGGCATCGGAACGAGCGGACAACGAAACAAAAGGAGACCACGTGGCAAGACGAGCGAGACCAAACGCGACATCCGGACGACGGCAAGGTGGCTCCGAGAGTTTTCGGCAATCGCCGTTCGCCCAGCCGCGCAATCCGTATCAACCATTCAATATTATTTCAGACGACGAAGTTGAATCCCTGCACCGGACGTCCTTGAACGTCCTGAGTGAAATCGGCATCAACTTCCTGTGCGAAGAATCCCGCGATATCCTGAAAAAAGCCGGCGCCGATATCAGCCCCGGCGATCCTCGCGTACGCTTCGATCCGGGGCTGATCGAAGCCTCGATCAAAACCGTTCCCACACACTTCACCGGACACGCCCGCAACCCGGCCCATAACCTTGAGTACGGCGGCAACCATACGGCCTTCTGCATGGTCGCCAGCCCGCCCAACGCGACCGATCTGGATAACGGTCGCCGCCAAGGCAACTTCGAAGACTACTGCAATTTCGTGCGGCTTGGCCAAAGCCTGAACATCGTCCACCAGCTCGCCGGATATCCGGTTGAACCGACAGATATAGAAGCACCGATCCGCCACCTTGTCGCCGAACAGGCGATGATCAAGCTGTCCGACAAGGTCGGCTACGGCTATTCGTTGAACCGGCAGCGCATCAGGGATTCCATCGAGATGATCCGGATCGGGCGGGGTATCAGCAGCGACCAGATGAAAGCCGAACCGTCGATCTTCACCGTCATCAACGCCAATTCTCCCTTGCAATACGATCTTGCCATGCTCGGCGGCATCATCGAAATGGCGCGCATGAATCAGCCGGTGATCATAACCCCCTTCACACTGGCCGGCGCCATGGCCCCGGTGACGGTGGCCGGCGCCCTTGTTCAGCAAAATGCAGAGGCCCTGGCCGGCATTGCCTTTTCACAGATGGTCAACCCCGGCACGCCGGTAATGTATGGCGGTTTTACATCGAACGTCGATATGCGCACCGGGTCGCCTGCCTTTGGCACGCCGGAATACGCCAAGTCGGTGCTGATCGGTGGTCAGTTGGCCCGGCGCTACGCTATCCCCTACCGATCATCGAACGTCAACGCATCGAACGCGCCGGACGCCCAGGCGGCCTATGAATCCCAAATGTCTATCTGGTCCTGCATGCTGGCCCACTGCAATCTGGTCAAGCATGGGCTGGGATGGCTGGAAGGCGGCCTGTCGGCATCGTTCGAAAAAGTCATCATCGACGCCGAAATGCTTCAAATGATGGCGGAATTCATGAAACCGGTGGTCGTCAACGACGACGAAATGGCCATGGAAGCGATACGCGAGGTCGGCCCCGGCAACCATTACTTCGGCTGCGCCCACACCCTGGAGCGCTATGAGACCGCCTTTTACAGCCCGATCCTGTCGGACTGGAGCAATTACGAAAATTGGACTGACGCCGGATCACTGGATGCGACCCAGCGAGCCCGGAAAATATACAAACAAATACTCGAAAATTATCAGCAACCCGCCCTCGACATCGCCATCGAAGAAGAACTGGATGCCTTCGTCGAGCGGCGCATCGCCGAAGGCGGCGCCAAAGACAGTTAATCTAAACAGGGAATCAGGCTATTGAAAACACATGCACAGGCCGTCATCATCGGCGGCGGCGTCGTTGGTTGCAGCGTCCTTTATCATCTGACCAAATACGGCTGGAAAGACGTTCTGCTGATCGAACGATCCGAATTGACCAGCGGTTCCACCTGGCACGCCGCGGGCGGTTTCCATACGCTCAATTCCGATCCCAACCTGGCCAAGCTGCAAGGCTACACGATTGGCCTTTATGACGAGCTTGAAAAAATCAGCGGTCAGGCGTGCGGACTCCACCATGTCGGCGGCGTTACCATCGCGACAGACCCCGACCGCATGGATTTCCTGAAGGCGGAATACGCCAAGCATCGCTACATGGGTCTCGAATCCGAACTGGTCACACCCGAAGAGATCAAGAAACTGTCGCCCGTTACCAATACCGATGGCATCATCGGCGGCTTGTACAACCCGATGGACGGCCACCTTGACCCATCGGGCACGACCCACGCCTACGCCAAGGCGGCGCGCCTTCAGGGGGCGACGATTTCGCTGCGCAACCGGGTGCTCGAACTGAACAACCTGGGCAACGGCAGTTGGGATGTGGTCACCGAAGAAGGCACCGTCAGGACCGAAAATGTGGTCAACGCCGGCGGCCTGTGGGCGCGTGAAGTCGGCCGCATGGCCGGCGTCTATCTGCCGCTGATGGCGATGGAACATCAGTACATGGTGACCGAGGACATCCCCGAAGTGGCCGCGCTGGACACCGAGTTGCCGCACATCCTGGACCCGTCCGGCGAAAGCTACTTCCGTCAGGAAGGCAAAGGACTGGTCCTCGGTATTTATGAACAGGATTGCGATCCGTGGTCGGTTGACTCGACACCCTGGGAGTTCGGCCATGAACTGCTTCCCAATAACCTTGACCGCATCGCCGATCCGCTGGAACACGCCTTCCATCGCTTCCCGTGTCTGGCGACGGCCGGAATCAAGACCGTCATCAACGGCCCCTTCACGTTCGCACCCGACGGCAACCCGCTGATCGGGCCGGTGCCGGGGCTGCCCGGTTTCTGGTCCGCCTGCGCGGTAATGGCGGGGTTCAGTCAGGGCGGCGGCGTCGGCAAGACGCTGGCCGAATGGATGATCGAAGGCGAGCCGACATCCGACGTGTTCGCCATGGACGTCGCCCGCTTCGGCGATTTCTGCACGCCGGCATACACCCAAGCCAGGGTTATTGAAAATTACCAGCGCCGGTTCGCCATATCGTTCCCGAATGAGGAGCTTCCCGCCGGCCGGCCGTTACTGACAACGCCGGTCTATGACACATGGAAGGATCTGAACGCTGTGTTCGGTTCGGGCTATGGGCTTGAACACGTCAACTATTTCGCCGAACCGGGCGAGCAGAATTACGAGACGCCCAGCTTCCGACGCTCCAACGCCTTTGATACCGTCGGCCGCGAATGCCGGGCCGTGCGGACCGCCGTCGGCATTAACGAAATTCATAACTTCGGCAAATACATCGTCAGCGGCGCCGGCGCGGAAGACTGGCTGAACAGTATTCTGGCTAACCGCATGCCGAAAATCGGTCGAATCATCCTGACCCCCATGCTGAACCCGGCGGGACGCCTGATCGGCGACCTGACGGTGGCTCGGCTTTCCGAGACGACGTACCAAATCACCGGATCGTCCGTCGCCCAGGCATATCATATGCGATGGTTCGAAAAACACCGGCCGGACACTGGTGTTACCGTTGAAAACGTATCGCTGGCCCGTATCGGATTCCAGATCGCCGGTCCCAACGCCCGGGAACTGCTCTCCAGAATCACCACCGCGGACGTATCCAATGATGCCATGAGGTTTCTCAGCGTCACCGAAGCGACGGTCGGCGGCTGCCCGGCGCTTATCAATCGGCTGTCATATACCGGCGATCTTGGTTATGAAATATACGTCGATGCCGACCGCCAAATGGACCTTTACAGGGCCCTGACGGATGCCGGTACGGACCTGGGCCTTAAACCTTTTGGGATGCGCGCGATGATGTCGCTTCGGTTGGAAAAAGGCTTTGGCGCCTGGCTTCGTGAATTCCGGCCCGACTACACCGCGGCCGAAACCGGCCTCGAGATGTTTATCAACTTCGATAAAGGCGATTTCATCGGCCGGGCGGCGGCGCTGGCCGAGCGCGAAAACCCGCCAACCCGCCATTTGGTGACCCTTGTCGTCGATGCGGACACCGCCGATGTCTGGGGCGACGAGCCGATCTGGAAAGATGGCGAGGTCATTGGCTCGGTCACATCCGGTGGCTATGCCCATTTTGCGGAAAAGAGCGTCGCCATTGGGTTCGTGCCAACCGAAATGATCGCCGACGGCGCCGAATTCGAAATCGAAATTCTGGGCGACCTACGCCCGGCCCGATTGATCAGCGAACCCTTGTTCGACCCCAAAGGCACCCGCATGCGAGGCTAGGGAAAGAAAAGACCATGCCCATCAATGCCGCCGAAGCCGTCTACAAAAAGGGCCAACCGCGCCAACACGGTGCGATGGAATTCAGCGAGCCGCCGCCGGAGCTCGATACGGCGAGACTGTACCGGCTCGGCCGCATCCGTGACGAGCTAAAAAAACGGGATTGTGCCGGGGCCCTGCTATTCGATCAGATCAACACCCGTTACGCCACCGACGCCACGAACATGCAAATTTGGTGCTCCCACTACGAAACCCGGTGCGTCTTCATCGCCACCGACGGCCCGGTTGTGTTGTTCGATTACGCCAACCTGCCGCACTTGGCCGAAGGCCTGCCAACCGTCGATGAGTATCGGGTCATGCCGTCGTTCTACTACTTCGCGGCCGCGGACGGCGGGCTGGAAACGGCAAAAATATTCGGCGACCAGATCGCCGATCTCATCGACAAGCACGGCGGTGGCAACAAGCGATTGGCCATCGACCGGCTTTCTCATATGGGGGTGGATGCGATCCGGTCCCATGGCATCGACGTCCTCGACGGGGTGGAAATAGCCGAACGCGCCCGGCTGATAAAAAGCCCTGAAGAAATCGCCCTGATGAAGCGGGCCATCGACGTCTGCGAGGCGGGTATGACAGCCATGCACGACGCCTTGCTCCCCGGCATAAGCGAAAATGCGCTATGGGCGAAACTGCACGAAACCAACATCGCCCAGGGCGGCGAATGGATTGAAACGCGCCTGCTATCATCGGGGCCGCGCACCAATCCGTGGTTTCGCGAATGCTCGATGCGGCCGATTGAACACGGCGACATGGTCAGTTTTGATACCGACTTGATAGGCCCGTACGGATATTGCGCCGACATATCCCGTTCATGGCTGTGCGGCGATGGCAAACCGGACGACGCCCAACGCCGCCTGTACGCCGCCGCCCATGACCAGCTTCATCACGATATGGCCCTTCTGAAGCCGGGCCTGAGTTTCCGCGAGCTTACCGAAAAGGCGTGGCCTATCCCCGAGGAGTATGTGTCAAACCGCTATCCATGCCTTATCCACGGCGTCGGATTGGCCGATGAATACCCGTCGATCTGCCATCGCATTGATTCCGGCGCGAAAGGCTATGACGGCACGATTGAGGAAGGCATGACGCTGTGTGTCGAGTCCTTCATTGGCTTCGAAGGCGGGCGCGAAGGCGTCAAGCTGGAACAGCAAGTGCTGATCACCAAAGATGGCGCAGAGCCGCTTTCGACGTATCCGTTCGAGGAAGACTGGCTTTAGGAGACGGGCGCAGGGGCCGCGTCTTTTGGCCCCGTAACCTTGATCACCGGTTCGACCTTGAGCAACTCTTCCATGGGGATATGGCAGGCGATGCCATGGCGGTCGGCGTTGAACTGAACGTCCGGCGGCTCGTTGTCACAGATTTCGCCAATCCGGCGCTGGCACCGGGTCGAGAACGGGCAGCCCTTCGGTGGATTGAGCGCACTGGGCAAATTCCCCTCCAGCACAATACGGCGTTTTTCGACCTCCGGGTCGGCGATCGGGACGGCCGACAGCAACGCTTCCGTATAGGGATGGTACGGCGGACCGAAGACCTCGTCGGTGGTGCCGCGTTCCACCACCAGGCCCAGATACATCACAATCACCCGGTCAGCCAAATAGCGAACGGCACTCAAGTCGTGACTGATAAACAGCAGGGTCGTCTGGTTTTCACGCTGAATATCCATCAACAATTCCGTCACGGCGGCGGCGACGGATACGTCGAGTGCCGATATCGGTTCGTCGGCAATAACCATAGCCGGATTGCCCGCGAAAGCCCGGGCGATACCGACCCGCTGTTTCTGGCCACCGGAAAGCTGACGCGGCTTGCGAATGGCGAAATCACGCGGCAGCTTAACCACGTCAAGCAACTTTAAAACCCGCTCCTGAATTTTGGCGGGATCGGTCTCGACCCCGAATTTCTTGATCACCCGAGCGATCTGCGAACCGATCGTCAGCGACGGATTGAGCGTGTCATTCGGGTTTTGAAACACCATCTGCAACGAACCAAGCTGTGCCGCCGAGCGATCCTGCACCGCCAAATCGCCGATATTGGCGCCGCCCATGCGAACCTCGCCGTCGGTCGCCTGTTCCAGGCCCATCAGGACCTTGGCGAACGTCGACTTGCCACATCCCGACTCGCCGACAATGGCAACGGTTTCGCCACGCTTCGCATTAAACGAAATTTCTTCATTAGCCTTGACCTGACGCACGCCATCGCCAGAGAACATCGCCGCCATTGACGTATCGCGGACCTCGTAATATTTCTGCATGCCATCGACTTCAAGCACCGTTTCGCCAATTACTGCCGGCGGTTTTGCATCCCCCAAGGCAATAACCGCATCGTGATCGATGCTGTCCCACAGCTTGCACCGGACCCGATGAGCGGAGTCCTTGCCGGGCGTCACCTTGGTCATTTTAACGGCTTCCTGATCGCAGGTTCCCGCGACAAAAAAGTCGCAGCGCGGGCCGAAGTAACACCCCTGCGGCCGTTCGTGCGGCAACGGCAACTGGCCCCGGATGGCTTTCAGGGGACGCGCGTTCTTGTCGGCATGGGGCAGCGGAATGCAGCCGAAAAGGCCATTCGTATACGGGTGCTTGGGCCACGAGAAAATTGAATCGATATGGCCTTCCTCGACCACTTCTCCCGAATACATGACGCTGATCCGGTCACAGACCTCCAGCATCAGCCCCAGGTTGTGCGAGATATAAAGCAGCGATGAATTGAACTTGCGGCTCAATTCGGCAATCAACTCGACGATACCGGCCTCGACCGTCACATCAAGGGCCGTCGTCGGCTCGTCCAGCAACAACAACGACGGACTGGACAGCAATGCCATGGCGATCACCACCCGTTGCTGCTGGCCACCGGAAATCTGGTGCGGGTAGGCTTGCATCACCCGTTCCGGATCGGGCAGATGGACATCGCCAAGCATCTCGACGCTACGTTTCCAGGCTTCGGCCTTTGACACTCCTTCGTGGGTCATCGGCACTTCGATCAGCTGGCTGCCGATTGTTAGCGATGGATTGAGTGCCGCCATGGGCTCCTGATAGATCATGGCTATTTCCGCCCCACGGATCTGGCGCAGCTCTTCATCGCTCAGGGTCGCCATGTCACGGCCCTTGAACTTAATGGTGCCACCGACGATATCGCCGTTGCCACCCATATAGCGCATGATCGCCATAGCGACGGTCGATTTGCCGCAACCCGATTCACCGACCAGCCCGATACTTTCACCGGCATCCAGGGTCGCCGAAAAATCGACAACCGCGGGGATTTCACCGGCCCGCGTGAAATACGACAGACACAAGTCCTCTATCTCCAGGACCGGACCGTCATAGGCTTTCGTGGAATCTGACATGGTGAGTTCTCAATCCCTCAGTGAAACTTCGCGCAAGCCATCGGCCAGCAGGTTAAAGCCAAGGATCAACGACGAAATGGCGATGACAGGAAAGATCGTCATATGCGGAAAAATCATCGCCATCTTGCGCGTTTCATTGATCATGCCGCCCCAATCGGGGTCGGGTGGCGGCAGGCCGAGTCCTAAGAAACCCAGCACACCGATGGTGATAATGACGTAGCCCAGGCGCAGACAGGCATCGACAATCAGCGGCCCGCGCGCATTGGGCAAAATTTCCACCAGCATGATGTACAAGGCGGATTCACCGCGTGTCTGGGCGGCGGCGACGTAATCGCGATTCCGCAGATCAAGCACCAGACCGCGCACGATACGCATGATTCCCGGCGCGCTGGCGAAGGTGATCGCAATGATGATGTTAACGCCGGAAGAACCGATCGTAGCGATGATAATGATATAAAGCACCAGCACCGGGAACGACAAGATGATGTCACTGATCCTGGAAAGCACGATATCCCACCAGCCCAGGTGATAGCCCGCCGCCAACCCCATCATAATGCCAAGCGTATAGGCGCACAACGTCGCCAGCGGCGCATAAAACAGGACCGTCTGCGAGCCATAGATGATGCGCGACAGGATATCCCGCCCCAGATGATCGGTGCCCAACCAGAATGTTCCGCCAGCGGCGTATGCGGTGCCGGGCTTGGCCATCGGCTGCAAGGTGGCGAGCGGGTCAAAGGGTGCAATCAGCGGCGCCGTTATGGCGACGATGACCCAAAACAGGACGAGCCCGGCGCCGATCATGCCGGGAGTGCTTTCGCGCAGCAACGCAAAGGATTTGATAGCTCGCATAAAGGCGGCTCCGGTGGTTGGCGCGGGTGTGACGGTTTCGACGATATTTGACATGTGCAAGCCCCGTCAGGAAAACCGGATTCTCGGATTGAGATAGGTGTAGCCGATGTCGGCTATGGTCTGGCTGGCGACCGCGACGAACACGGCAACCATGGCGCAGGCTTCGATGACATAAAGGTCCTGATTGAGCGAGGCTTCCAGCAACAGCGCCCCGAAGCCCTTGTAGGCGAAAAAGAACTCGACCACGATAACGCCCGACAGCAACCAGTTGATCTGCAGCATGATCACCGTGAACGGTGCGATCAGCGCATTGCGAAGCGCGTGCTTCATAATCACCTGTCGATACGGCAGGCCCTTCAGCACGGCGGTGCGGATATAATGGGTGGTCATCACTTCGGCCATGGAAGCCCGCGTCATGCGCGCGACATAGCCGAAATCGTAGATAACCAGCACCATCACCGGCAGGATCATCTGTTTGACCTCAAAACCGGAGGTCATCGACGACGTTCCCGGCAGCCATTTCAGACCGAATACAAAAATCGCCGACAGCAACACGGTGCTGGCGAATTCCGGGACCGATGTGGTGATGATGGAGCCCACCGATATGACGCGGTCAAGCCGCGAGCCTTCGCGCATCCCGGCCAACACACCAAGGATGAGCGATAGAGGGATCATGATGGCGAAGGTCCAGAACCCGAGGATGGCGGTATTCCACAGACGCGGCCACAAGATTTCGGACACCGGCACCCGGAAACGCACGGAATCGCCAAATTCGCCGCGCATGAAATTGCCCAGCCAAGCCCCGTAGCGCCACCACAGGGGTTCGAAGTAGCCGTGGTGTTCAAGCCACAACTGACGCGATTCTTCCGATGAATAAGGACCCAGAACCTTGGTCGCGACGCTACCGGGGGAATACTCCAGCAGCAGGAACAGCACAACCGACACGACCAACATGGTCACCACCATGAAACCGATGCGTTTGCCGATCAAAATCACCATGAAGCCGCTATCCCATATCCTGCAGTTGCAAAAAAATCACCGCCGCCACCGGCCTTCCCTTAAACGGGAAAGCCGGTGGCTCGGCAGGTTTCGGATATGGATCAGGAGTCGATCCAGACCTTGTTCCACTGGTGGTAGTTGGTCGGATGAACCCCGATGCCCTTGACCTTGTCGCTGGTCGCGGTCATCACCGACCGGAAGAACGGCTGGATCATGATGGCATCGTCCTGAAGACGCTTTTCGACTTTCGCCATGATCTTGTGACGGGCATTGATATCGACCGTCGATTCGGCCTGGGTCAGCAAGTCATCGAACTCCTTGCTGGAGTACTTGGCTTCGTTCCACGGCACGCCGGTGCGGTAGGCGACACCCAGCAACATGGTGCCCAGCGGCCGGTGCGTCCACACCGTCAGGCTGAACTGCGCCTTGTCCCAGACGTCCCAGTACTGGGCCGCGGGCATGACGTTAACCTTCAGGTCAATACCGGCCTCGGCCAGGTTCTGCTTGAGCACGACGACCTGATCGGTTTCCCACTGGCCATTGGTGTTACCGACGTTGCAGGTGATGTTCAGACCCCCGCCGTGTCCGGCATCGGCCAGAAGCTGTTTGGCCTTACCGACATTGCGCTTGATCTTGGGCAGCGGCGCGTAATCGGGTTGGCAGGCGCAAACGTGGTGGTTTTCGGCAACCTGACCGCGGCCCTGATGGGCGGTTTTCAACATCTGTGCATTATCGGCCGCCAATTGCATGGCCTGACGGACCCGGATGTCGTCGTAGGGCGCCTTATTGGCCTGAATGCGCATGACGCCGGTTTGTGCGGTCGTCACTTCGTGGACGGCAACCCCCGGCATGTTCTGGGCAGCGCCCAGCAGTGTCAGGTCGAGCGTATAGATGGCATCGACCTGTCCCGAAGCAAGCGCGGCAAGCCCGGCGGCGGCGTCCTGTCCGGTGTCGATGTAGTGGATTTCATCCAGCAACGGATCTTCGCCCCAATACTTGAAGCCACCGCCACGGCGTTTCAGGATCGCGACTTCACCAACCTTGTACTCGGTCAGTGTATACGGTCCGGTCCCGAGTTCCGGAGTCTTGGTGATGTTGGCGCCCTTTTCGGCGAAGCTGCGATGCAGGATCACCGCCGGATAGTGGTACATCTTTTCGGGAATCGACAAATCCGGCGATTTCAGGTGAATTCGAACGGTGTATTTGTCGACCTTTTCGACGGCGTCCGCCCTGATCCGCTTGACCTTGACCGCCTTACCGTCCTTGTCCTTGCCATCGACTTCGTCGAGCATGGAATTGAGCATGCCGACCATCGAAGAACCGACATTGGGGTCGAGCCAGCGCTTGATGTTGAAGACGACGTCATCGGCGGTCAGCTCATCGCCATTTCCGAACATGACGCCTTTCCGCAGATGGAACGTCCAGGTTTTCAAATCAGCCGACGGCACCCATTTTTCCGCCAGCAAAGGCCGCGTCACGTTATCAGGTCCGGTGATCGTCAGATATTCCGCCATCTGCCGCGTCACGTTGGATTTTTCGACCCAGTCGTACACTGCCGGGTCGGACATGTCCTGAACCTGCATTCCGCAACGGATGATGCCACCCTTTTTCGGAGTCGCCGCCTGGGCGCCGGAAATGATTTGCGGGCCTTCGAGAAGATTGGCGAAGGAATAGGCGGCTGTGGCGCTGAGGCCGAGCAGCGTCGTCGTGCGCAGAAATTCGCGACGATCCAGTTTACCTGTCAAAAGCTGATTTTTAAGTTCCGGAATAGTCGCGTGTTCATAACCACTTTCTTCGTGGTCCATCTTGGTCTTGGACATGTCACCCCTCCCTGGGTTTATTTTTGGGAAACCTTGTCTTGAACACGGGACAGCAGAACTATTTTTTGCCTCGGTAGAGGCGGCCCCGAAAAGACGTTCCCTGTTACGATTGATTAAATATCTGTTTTTTAACGTTGATGAAGATGTTAGCTGATCGCATGGGAAAAATCAAAACACCACCCGAGAATCATGCCTCCCTCTATTTCATCTTCGCATTTCAACACTCTAACCATGAACTTATGTCCTGCTGGCGTCAAGCATTGTCCATTTTACGCCGCTTGATGACCGCAGCTTGTCTTTTCCACACAAAAAATATGCCGACAAAACGTCAATCAACCCGGAACGGCGACTTCGCATCCAAATTGCGCGGCTCCTTGCAGTAGGACTTCCCATAGCGAAAGGGCGAACCCGCGCGGCAGGAACAGCTCGAACCCGGCCCCGGACCGCCACAGCGTAATCCCGACATGATCGAACGCCGTCGATGCGACCGACCCCACGGGGAAAGAATAATCGCGCAAATCAAGGGGTAGAGACCGGTTCAGCAGGGTCACGGCCTCAGGCCCGGAAATCCGCAAACGGGTGCGCGAATGGGAAAGATCGAGCGTCGCGCCTTGATCCGGCGTTACCTGCGGCGCATTCGCGCCGACCAGCCAGAATTTCAGCGGCTCGATCCGCAACACGGCCCCGGAGGTTCCGACGACGGCCCGCCCCGGACCGGGTGCAGCCGTGGCCCCGACCGCTTCGGCGGCTTTGCTTCCCGTCGCAGCCAGCGTATCGGGCCAAGCGGCAACCTGGAATAGCGTCAGGTTCGCAACTTCGCGCAAAACAACGCCAACGTCGCCTTGCGCCCCGAACCGGCCGACGGCGTATTCACCCGCCAGGGCGGAAATGCGATCAACCATGCATCTTCTCCCCGCTTGGATCATACATGTGCGGCGAGACGATCTCGACGTCGATATTTCCTTTCCGCACCGGGTCGGCGGCGGCGACGGTCTGCCCGGCCCAACCTTCATGCCCGCCGGAGATAAAGCCAATGCCGATCCAGTGGCCAAGGGCGGGCGAATAGGTGACGCCGGAAATCCAGCCCTCGCCATGACCGCTCACCAACCCTTGTTTGCACAAGACAGAACCGGCGTTAAAGGTCTGTTCGCGGTTCCTGGGGAAGATCCCGACCAACCGTTGACGGTCTTCGGCCAGCAGCGCCGGGCGTTTGCGCAAGGCGCTACCGATAAAATCCTTGTTGGTCGATGCCATTTTGCCGAGCCCCGCATCTTCCATGGTGACGCGGCCGTCAAGTTCCGCCCCCGTTACGTGGCCTTTTTCAATGCGCAGCGCGCCCAGCGCCTCAAGGCCATACAGGCAGCCGTCCAGGGATTTCGTCTCGCGCCACAGCAGATCCATCATGCCGGAGCCGTAATCGCTGGGGACATAGACTTCGTACGCCATTTCGCCCGAAAAACTGATCCGTGCGATACGGCAGGGCGCGCCATTCTTAAGCGTCGACTCTATGACGCCCATGAAGGGGAACGCATCATTGGACATCGCGGCGGGTTCAACGAGACAGGCTTCCAGCACCGCACGGGATTTCGGACCGGCGACCGCACACCCGGCCCATTGCTCGGAAACCGACGTGACGTGAACCTTGAGCGCGGGCCAGCGGATTTGCAGGAGTTCTTCCAGCCAAACCATGACCTTTCCCGCATGGGCCGTCGTCGTGGTCATGAAATATTCGGTCTCGCCGAGACGCCAGGTCGTGCCGTCATCCATGACGATGCCGTCGTCGCGCAGCATAATGCCGTAGCGGGCCTTGCCGATCGGCAATTTGGCAAACGGGTTGGTATAGATGCGGTTAAGGAATTCCGTCGCATCCGGTCCCTGCACCGCGATTTTGCCCAACGACGTGACATCGCACAGGCCGACGGACGACCGCACGGTCGCGGCTTCGCGGACATAGGCCTCCTTGATCGTTTCTCCGGTCCGGGCGAAGTACCAGGGCCTGCGCCACAAACCGGCATCGGTCATGGTGCTCCCGTGGGCCAGGTTCCAGGTGTGCATCGGGGTGCGGCGAAACGGGCGAAAATGAGCGCCGACGCCCCGGCCACCAAGCGCACCAAGGCTGATTGGCGTGTAAGGCGGACGAAACGTTGTCGTGCCCACGTCCGGAATATCCTTGCCCAGCGCTTCGGCCATCAGCGCCATTCCAATGATATTGCCCATCTTGCCCTGATCGGTCGCCATGCCCAGCGTCGTATAACGTTTGAGGTGTTCAACCGAGACGAAGCCTTCGCGGTGGGCCAGCCGGATATCATCGGCGGTCACATCATGCTGCGGATCGACAAAGCTCTTGAGTTTCCGACCGTGAACCCTGACCTCGTACAGCGGCCCAATCGGAGCGTCCCAGCCGCCAACGGGCGGCATTTGCGTTTCGGGGGCGGCCTTGCCAAGCGCCCTCGCCACCGATGTCCCGGCGGCCACGCCGGAAATTTCGCAATCGCCGGTCCGCCATATCCCGACCGCCGATCCCGCCATTTGGACAGGGCCATCATTGCCGCCGGGAACGAAGCAGGCGTTATCCGCATTCCACACCGGTTTGACGCCGCTGTGAGACAGCAGGTTGACCACGGGCGACCAACCACCGGATACCAGCACAAGGTCGCACGTTTCAGACCCACCCTGCTTCCAGGATGAGCCGTCCCGCCTGGCGATCTCAAGGCCTTCGACGCCCTTGATGCCGCGGGCGTTGAGCGGCGCCGCGCCGGCCTGAACCGCGACACCACCGCCTTCGGCCCGTTTGGCAAGGGTGGTCGGCGCCACCGGGCGGGAGTCAAGCAACCGCACGACGGCCCCAGCGTTCGCCAATTCAATGGCCGATTGATAGGCCGAGTCATTATTCGTCGCAACGATGATTTTTTCACCGGGCAGGACGCCATATCGATTGAGGTAAACGCCGGCGGCGCCGACCGTCATGATTCCCGGATGATCGTTGTTGCCGAAAGCGACGTGTCGTTCGAGCGCGCCGGTCGCCAGGATTGTGCGTTGCGCCCGTACCGTCCAGAAACGCTGCCGCGGCAAATAGGCGGCGGGACTGGACAGATGATCGGTGACCCGCTCCAGAAGGCCCGCGACGCCATGATCGTAGAGCCCGAAAGCGGTGGTGCGGGTCATGATGCGGGCACCCTCCGCCCTAATCGAGGCGACCAGATCGCGTCGTTTCAACTCCGCTTCTTCAGTCCCCTGATTGAGTAAATCACCGCCGAGCTCAAAATCCTGCTCGACCAAAATAACGTCCAACCCGGCCTTGGCGGCGACAAGGGCCGCCGACAATCCCGCCGGTCCGGACCCGACAACCAAAACGTCACAGTGTGCGTTGGCGTGCTCGTAGCAGTCGGGATCCGGCGCGCGCGAGGCTTCGCCCATACCGGCGGCGCTGCGGATTACCTTTTCATACTGCATCCACATTCCGGTACCGCGGCCCCAGTCAAACAGCGGCACGCCCATAAAGGTCTTGTAATAGAATCCGGCGGAAAAGAAACGGCTGAAAAGACCGGTGACGGCACCGACATCGAAGCGCACATTCGGCCACGCATTTTGGCCGTGCGCCACCAGTCCGTCGTAGAGCTCCTGCGTCGTCGCCCTGACGTTCGGATCGCGACAATCACCCGCACCGAGGGTAACGATTGCCCCGGATTCCTCGACCCCCGCCGACATGATGCCACGCGGGCGGTGATATTTGAAACTACGACCGAACACGCGCTCGCCGCTGGCCATCAGCGCCGAACTCAAGGTGTCACCGGGATGGCCGGTCAGTTTGCCGCCGTCCCACTTGAACTGCAACGTTTCGGAGCGGTCAATTCTGCCACCGGATGGGAGACGCCGGGCGCTCATGCCTCGTCCTCCAACGCCGCCGCGATGCCGCCGTGAGCCGGACGCACGGAATGAATTTCATGGGTCACGGTGTCCCGTTCGACCAGCAACCACAGCCGACACCCATTAACGTGATGCCAGGTTTCCAACTGCACACCACGAATGTTTTCGCGCTGGAAGACGGCCTCCAGCCAGTCTGCCGCCGGGGCGTCCAACGGCGGATAAACGATCGAACCATCGCCACCGTACGTGAATTCGCTGTGGTCGCGTTCTCCACAAAAAGGGCACGGGATACGGATCATCTGTTTATCTCTCCCTCACCCATGCAATTTCGGATCGGGCCCGGCGCCGCGTTCATCGATATTGATGCCGCGTTCGAACCGGCCCAGATCGTGGTTGGCGATCAGCGGATGGGGCCGGTCGTTGGCGATCAGGTCGGCGAAATACCAGCCCGATGCCGGACTGGCCTTGAACCCACCGTAATTCCAGCCGGCATTCAGGTAAAGGTTATCAAGCGGTGTTTTGCAGATGAAAAACGATCCGTCCATAGACATATCCATCACCCCCGACCAATGACGCAGCAGGCGCAGGCGGCCAAGGCAGGGCAGGATCGCGGTCGCGCATTGCGCCACATCCTGAATGGTCGGAAGGTTGCCACGTTGGGCATAGGACTTGTACCAGTCAAGATCGCCGCCAAAGACCATGCCGCCCTTATCGGATTGGGAAATATAGAAGTGCGTCCCACCGACGCCGAACACGACGACCTGGTCCAGCAGCGGCTTTATCGGTTCGGTAACGAAGGCCTGAAGTTTATGTGACTCGATGGGAAGTTTTCCAAGCCCGGCCATATCCCACAGGCGTGAGGTGTTTCCCGCCACCGAGAAGCCAACTTTCTTGGCCAGAATGGACCCGCGAGAGGTCTCCAGACCCGTAACCCGACCACCCTGACGCGTAACGCCAAAGACCTCGCAGTTCTGGATGATATCAACACCCTTGCGGTCAGCGGCCCGGGCGTAGCCCCATGCCACCGCGTCGTGGCGCGCCGTGCCGGCGCGTTTTTGCACCGCCGCGCCGAAAATCGGAAACCGAAAATCAGGACCGTAATTCAAATGCGGCACATTCTTCTTTAGCTCATCCAGGCCCCACACTTCCCCATCCGAACCCGTCAACCGCATGGTGTTGTATCGTCGGGCCGCGGCGTCAACGGCGGCGGGGCTATGCAACAAGGATACGTGGCTGCGCTGACTGAACATAACGTTGTAATTCAGGTCGTGGCTCAAGTTTTCCCACAGCTTCAACGAATGTTCATAAAATTCCCTGTTGCCGGGCAAAAAATAGTTGGACCGCACGATGGTCGTATTGCGCCCGGCATTACCGCCGCCCAGCCAGCCCTTTTCCAGCACCGCGATGTTTTTCACGCCGTGATTTTCAGCCAGATAATAAGCGGTCGCGAGGCCGTGCAAGCCGCCGCCGACGATAACCACATCGTAGTGCTTTTTTGGTTCCGGGTCGCGCCATTGGCGTTGCCAACCGGTTTGGCCGATCAACCCATTCCACAGAACATTCCATCCGGAAAAATGCGTCATTGCGTAACCGCCATCGTCAAATCCCCAATTGCTGATCAATCAGACAGACTCGAAAGGCAAAGAGCCAACGACCAGCACACCGTCGATGGAACCTATCGTCGGCAGAGCATGCCGGTCAAGCCTAGTGGACGACGCCTGATGGCGGATTTGAAACAACGGTCAAAATAATGCTGATTTCCAAAAAAAATCGTCTGAAAACGCGCTGATGATCAGGGCCGTCTCTTCAATAGATCGCTGGCGGTCTTCATCAGCGCACCATTTAAGCGTTCGACCGGCTGGAACAAGACACCCTCAAGTTTTCCGGCCAAAGCCCGGGCGAGGACCGCAGCGATCAGGGAAATAATAAAAGAGGCCGCCATATCGAGTGGAAAGTGCACCCCGAGGTAGACCCGCGCCCAGGCGGTCGCCCCCCCCAAAACACAGACAAAGATACCCAGCACCGGAAGCGATCTACTCATTAACAGCCCAAACCCCAGCGACCACAGGAAGGTGGCGTGATCACTCGGAAACGATGTCTCGGGACCATGAACCAGAAGGGTGTTGCCGATACCAAGAACAAATGGGCGAGGCTCATACATCGCCGACGCTAGGGAGAAATTCACGGCCAAAGCGAACCCGAGCGCGACGCCGGCAATCATCAACGAGCGCCGGATCTCGGGCGTTCGACGAAACCAGTACAACAGCAAAATGCCGACAGCGATCCATGGGGTAAAAACAGCCAATCCTTTGGCCATGAGTACAATGGCGCCATTTGGCGCCGCCGATGCATTGATCAAATGGAACAGGGTCAGGTTCCACGGGAATGTCGCTTCCAACTAATTTATCTCCTCACATGCGGTTATTTACAGTGTGTCTGTTGCCGGGCATCCCGAGGCAGAATCAGCCAGGGGACAATCTTGCCCGGTACCGATGACGGCGGGAACAGGCAGATGGTCGCGGCCGCTTCGAGGGAGGCGATCGTCCGCCCGATCGTCGCGGCCGACGCGGGCTTGTCTCGCAGGACGTTGATGCCGATGATCGGGTGAACGACCCGCTCCAGCGTTAGCGACCCGGCGAGAATCATCGGGCGTCCCGGGATGTCTCCAATCCGTATTCCGGAACGCCAGAAGCGAAGTACATTGCGCCGCTGCCCGGAGGCCTGATCCATGATCATCGTCAACAGCGCAGGGCGACCGTTATGCAGTAGCGGCAGCGGCAACAGGGCTTTCAGTTCTTTCCTTCCATTGAAAAATTGGGTGGCCTGGCCCCACCCCATCGTTGGCGCTTGCGACCAGCCGGCGGCCTGCAAGACGTTGCTGATTTTGTCTGCCGATGTCGCGGCTTGGAATACCAAGGCCTCTTCGTACTCTCCCCTCAGGTCAATCCGCGCCGTGGGAATCTCCTGCCATCCGGTTTCAATCCAGTTCGCCAAGGACAGAGAAGCCGCCCTCTCTCTTGGAGCGTAGCGCACCGTGCTGTAATCGAATGAGGCCGTCGCATGAATTCCCCATGCGACGGTCAAGCCAATTGTCGTGGCCAGACCAAGAAGCGCAGGACGAACGACCGGCTCGCCGAGCCTGGCCTCGAATAACCCAAACAGCCCGGCCATGGCCCACCCGAACGACAGACCGCCGATGACATCCGACGGCCAGTGGGCCGAAAGGTAAATGCGGGACAACCCGATCAGCATCGAAATGGTGAAAGCCACCGCCCAAAGCGTTGCCCGGGCGTTGCGCGAAAGACCGCGCGAACCGATGACCGCGATCAAGCCCCACAGAACGCCGGCGAAAGCGGCGTGCCCACTGGGAAAAGAAAACGCGTCAATGCCGGAATAAAGGTCAATGGGACGCGGCTTGTGAAGGGTCCATTTCAGCAGAGGAACAAAAAGAGATGTCGCGGCGAGCGCCAGAACAGCCAGGCCGAACGTTCGCCACGCCCGAAACAACAGCAATCCGCCGAGAAGAACGGCGAAAGCCCACAGCACCACCATCATATCGCCCATTGAAGTGACGACAATCATGATCCTGTCGCCAATGGGGGTACGAAGCCCTTGCATCAGGGCATTCAAGGCAACATCGGCGCGGACCAGCGGGTCGCCGGTCACGACGTCTTCGAGAACCTTTGCAAAAGAGATGAAGAACCCCAGGGCGAAGAGGACCCAGGCCGCGCTGGCCGCCGTCTGGCTTCGGTTCGGCGCGAAGACCCAAGCCAACAATCGCGCGGCCCGCCCCGAGCCATTTTCAAACATCCCGCCCACTTTGGCAAACAGGCTATCCAGCCATGGCAGAAACAGGCGCGCCGTCACATGGCCGATCATCAGCGCCATGACGAAAATAGCCAGAAACACGCCCAGCAATACGGCGACCCGACTGCTGGTTTCGTTGATCACCGCGAAAGCCAGCCCGACCCCCGCGGCCGGAACCACGTTCATCAAGGCCCATCCAATTGCGGAAAGAACATTGGCGACATAAAATCGCACCGGGTTCATGCCAAGCATCCCGGCGGCAATCGGCACGACGGCTCGCGTGAACGGCAGAAAACGACCGATAACAATGCTCTTCCCGCCGTTTTGCCGGAAAAACTCAACACCCCTGTCCAGGAGTCCGGGTCTTGTGCGAAAGGGCCACATGGATTTCAAGTGGTCGCCGAAACGATGGCCGATCCAGAAAGAAACGCCGTCACCGACAATCGCGCCGAACGTGCACCAAAGCACCAGTACCCAGACGTCCGCCCCAAGCGAAGCGGCAATGCCCGATAGCCCGAGGACCAACGACATTCCGGGAAATAAAGACCCGATGAAGGCCATGGATTCCAGCGCCGTGGCCGCGAACACGGCGAAGCCAATCCAATGCGGATGGGCCGCGATGAAAGATGTGGCGGTATGGATGAATTGGGCAATCAATCGGGGATTCCTTTAAAACGAACCGTAAAAACGGCTCCCGGGTGATTATCCGTGACGGTTACCGAGGCACCGTGCAGATCCGCAACCGCCTTGACAAGAGCCAATCCCAGCCCGTTGCCCGGCGTTGTCCGGCTCGTATCCAGTCGATAAAATCGTTCGAAGATCTTCTGCCGATCCTCCTCTGGAATACCCGGACCGTCATCGCTCAGGATCCCAACGGGTCCCGACGAGGTCTGGGCGAGGCTTATCCTGATCGTCGTCTCAGGCGGCGTATGGGTCAGTGCGTTCTCGACGAGATTGGCCAGCAGTTGCACCAGGAGCTCCTGATCGCCGTCGATGACAATCCCGGAGGCGATGGCGGTCTCAATCCTCTTCGCTGAGTCTTCCCCCACGGGTCCGTAGACCTCCGCCACATTTTGGAAAACCGCGCTTAGATCAATGCGGCGAAATGAGGAACGGCGCGTTCTCGACTCGATCTGGGCGACCCGCAGCAAGGCGCCGAATGTTGCGAGAATGGCATCGGTATCAGCCAACGCCTGGCCGATGGTCGTTCTATAGTCTTCGGGGGAACGGGCGTCCCGGCCTGCTGCCTCCAAGCGCTGCCGCAATCTTCCCAAAGGCGTCCGAAGATCGTGGGCAATACTGCTGGAAACCTGTTGTAGGCTCTCCATCAACCCCTGAATGCGATCGAGCATGTCGTTGAGATTGACGGCCAATCGGTCCAATTCGTCGTTCGTTCCCGAGGTCCGGATACGTTCGCTCAAATGGCCCTCGATGATAGCCCGGGCGGTTCGGCTGATATCATCGATGCGGCGCAGAAAGCCAACGCTGAGGATCGAACCGCCCCCGAAAGCGAGCGCAAGGACGACTCCCATAGCCCAGAAAAATGCTTCGCGAATTAGCTCTTTGAATTTATCGCCTTGATACGTACTGATGCCAACGGCAATAAAGGCTCCTCCGTCCAAGCGCTCCCCTCGCACAAGTGCTTTATGGCTGCGTATTTTTGTGATGTCGCCATCGTTTTCTGAAATCGATGGATGGGGTACGGTGGTCTCTAGCCATCCTTCGAATGGGGCCATCGGGGGAAGGTTCCCGGCCAATTTTCGACCGCTTTGGTCCTGTAGAAGATAAAAGCTGAAGGCATGCGCCCCCGAGTCGATGCGTTGTCCTATTTCTCTCGTCAACTCGGTCTCTGCCCCGACGCTATATTCCTGCTCCAACACCGATATTTCAGCCATGATTGTCGTCGCCATTTGCTGCTGGAGATTACCCGTGGCGACCCAGTAGATGATCCCAAAAACAATCAAGGACGATATACTGAAGAGCACGGCATACAGCGCGGTCAGCCGAAAATTCGCCGTGCGCAAGAGCCTAATCCCGGACATGAATGGAATATCCGGAACCGTGAACGGTATGAATGAGGGGGGTACCGAATGCTAAATCAACCTTCTTTCGCAGCCGGCTAATGTGCGTTTCGACAACCGTCGTCTTGGGATCGAAATGGAAGCCCCAAACGCTTTCCAGGATCATCGTCCGGGTTACGACCTCGCCGGCATGCCGCATTAAATATTCAAGAAGTTTGGCCTCCTGAGGCAGCAGATCAAGATGCTGCCCTTGTCTCCTGACCTTCCGTTTAAGAAGATCAAATTCCAAATCACCGACCCGCAGCACCGTCTCCATTCGCAGGCGTCTCGGACGCCGGGCAAGCGCCTTAAGGCGTGCATGCAGTTCTCCGAAGGCGAAGGGCTTAACCAGGTAGTCGTCTCCGCCCGCTTCAAACCCTTCAATATGATCATCGAGTCCATCAAGGGCCGTCAAGAACAAGACGGGCGTATGCCCACCGGCACCGCGAACTACCTTGACGAGCCCGATACCGTCGAGGCCAGGCAGCATCCTGTCTACAATCAAGACATCATATGTTTCGCCGGTCGCGAGGAAAAGACCGTCATGCCCATTTACTGCATGGTCGACACTATCCCCATGTCGTCGCAAGCTCTTGACAATATGTTCCGCCGTTTTTGTGTCATCTTCGATCAACAGTATTTTCATCACCGGAATTCATTTAGCAATGTTTCGATACGCATAATTTTCATATCAAAAGCTTTTTTTTGTAAGACAGAGAGGCCCTGAAACCTGTCGGATCAATTCAATAAAGGCATCGCCGACAAAGCACATTCGCACTCATACAACATCGCACAAATACTGCGCTCACCGAGTGATCGCCCGGGGCGATACCTCCAATCGCCACACGACGGCGGGCGGTGTGTTGTGCCACACAAACGCTACCCTCGTGGCCTGTATGCCAAGCCGCGCCAATACCTGTCTGGATACAGGGGGCGTCGGCCCATATGTGAACTGAATGAAAGAACCGCCAAAAGCCAACAGGCTGAACGCTTGCCGCAATATGACATATTGCTTGCGACTATCGAAAAGCAGCATCGGCAGCCCTGAAACGATGGTTTTTATCTTATGCTGCCCCCCTTCACCCCGGATCACCCGGGAAAGTCGTGTGACGTCTTCCTGTATGATACGCAGGCCGGGAAAACTTTGGCACAGCGCATTCGTCATGGATGGGTTTTTTTCCACAATCAATAATTGATTTGAGCAGATGCCGGCTTGGAGAAGGGCTTTGGTAATAACCCCGGTGCCTGCCCCCAACTCTATAACGGTTTCATTGCCAGAGACAGGAACCTGCGCCGCCATCGTGCGAGCCAGGGACGTACTGCTGGGAAATACGGCTCCGATTTCTTTTGGATTGCGCAACCACTGCCAAAAAAATGTCTTATCGTGTGTGCTGATATCGTGTGTGCCGAGCATAGTTTTGATATCCAAATTTCAGGGGAGCGAAAGATTTCAATTCGTCTTGCACGCCTGGTCTTCCGCTTCCTCTGGTGCTGGTGGTGATAGCTGATGATAACAAGAGTACGACGGAATACCAAAAAACCAAGCACATAAAAACTGCGATGACGTCGTAATGGTGGCGGTCATTCATGCCCCCGGGGGCGGCGAAGATAATGCCGCCCGCCCCGGGCGTGGTCACGGTACCGAGGACGGTTAAGGATACACGTAAAGGGGAACATATTGAATCTCCATGATTGGGACAACAATCCGACGGTGAGACTGTTATCGGCGATTATTGAAGACCGGAGCTTTCAGGAAGTTAGCGCGAACTTTACAAATTTGTAAGAATGCGCTCGATAAACGAGACGCCGGTTCGATCCCGATTGAGCAACAATTTGGAGCAATCGTCTGTCGCAATTCAGTTAAAATTAGCGGATGGCGGCCCGCCTTGGCTCACCTGACCGTCGCTGAACCGGATAGTCGCGTTTCGGACTAATTGGCGTCGCTCACGGAGCCCGCCATCAACGCCTCTCCACCCAGCAGATCTTCGACGAAGTAAGCGACCAATTCATTTCGACCATTTACCCCCGCCTTTTGGTACACCGCACTGCTTTGGCTTTTAACGGTTCCGGGTCGGGTATCCCGAAGATCGGCAATTTCCCGGGCAGACAGCCCTTTGATCAGCAGCAACGCGATATCACGTTCAGAAGGCGTTAATTTCCAGTCGTCGAACTTCGCGTAGATCACCGCCAGCAATTCACCGGAAGCAACTTTGACGGAGTCCCGCGCATCGCGGTGCTCGCCCAGAAGCCGCTTTATTTGCCATCCGATCAAGATCAGGGCAAATGCCAGCGTGACCGTCGTGACGAATTCGATGGCGGTATGATCGATCTGGATGATGAATATGTCCAGATAGAACATATCGGCGGCAACATCCAGAGTAAACAAGGCCAGACAGACGGCCAACACCACGAACGAAATGACGAGAGACCTGACTTCAAACGTTTTTCTTACTTTCATCGAGATCCTGTATGGCTCTGGCAATTGCGTCGGGATTGTACCGCCGTACAACCCCGACCACAAGCGGATCTCCATTGATCAATCGTCGTCGTAATTACCAATGCTGGCCCGCCGGTGACAGGCAACGCAGTTTGCCTTGGTTTTGATCCTCGGGTCTTTCCAGGTCGCCTCGGAAAACCTATTGTCATGCGCTCTGCGCCAGTACGGGGTGTCGGTAATCCGCATGGGAGCCGACTCATCGGTCAGGCCTCTCATGAATCTGCCGCCGCGCCAGCCGGAATTGGCCGCGTTTTCAACGTAGTATTTCTCGATGGCGGCGGTCGTTTTGGCATCCAGCGAAGCGTCTTCGCCAAAGTGATCGGACAACCCCCCCATGATCTTCCGCCATGACTTTTTCGGCAGCATTTGCGGCTGGAAGGCCATGTGGCAGGCGCCACACTCTTTTATGGCGTTTGGGTCCTGCACGGGACTGTAACGTTGATCGGCCTTAACGGCGGTGCTGGTAAGCAGCATCACGGCGACGACGGCGAGGTGAATTCTTGAATTGGCAAACATAACGATATCTCCTTAAAGGCCAAGCTTATTGGCTGATCATGAATGTTAGGTAATCGCCCTTTTCCAACGGCGTACACAGTCGGCCCAGAACGCTTTTGCAATTGCGACGGAACCATTTCGCGACTTTTTCGACATCCGTAAAGCGATCCGGCGTTTTCGAGATCGCCATCGGCGCGATTTCTTTTCCGGCCCGGGTGTGACCGATATTGGTCGGGTTGGTCGTATGGCAGGTCGTACAGGATGGCGTATCGGGCTTCCCGGTTGCCGGATGGGAAGAAAACAGGATGCGCCCGCGGTCGGTAGAAAACGCCATAAAGCCGTTATCCGCCGCTTTCGCCTCGGCTGCGAAGCCGTCAATGATCTGTTGGCGTTGGCCGGCCGATGCGAAACCGGCGCTCGGCATCATCAGGCCGGTCGCCAGTGCGGCGATAGCGAACGGGCGGGCGATTGTATTACAGAGCGAACTCATTATTGATCTCCGGTTGGTAGATGAATTTCAGCGGCATAAAAACGGCCAGATGGGGCGTCCTTGTGACAGGCATTGCAGTTCACTTTTGATCCGACGGCGCGCCGGCGAAATACCGAAGCGTCGATACCCTTGTGCCACGCCTTCCAGCGGCGGGTGTCGGTCATCCGAAAAGATGCGGTTTCCTTCCGCCCGATTCGGTGAGCGACGGTCGTATCGAATGTTTCGGCGGCGCTGGCGGTCAGAAATTTTGTGATGCTTTCGGCGGTTTTACGGCCGAGCGAGGCGTCTTCGCCATAGTGATCGGACAATCCGGCCATAATCGCCCGCCACGCCTTGGCACTCCGCAGGCTAGGGTGATAGGCAACATGGCAGTCGCCACACTCGCTGGCATAAACTGCCGGAAACTCAAGGGGTCTCCACCCGGCGGGGGGCCTGCTTGCCAGTACCGTCCCGCCCGCCACTAGCACGCCGACACCCAGCACTGACAGAATGACACCGCGCGCCGACACGTCTCGTCCTTTCGGAATCAGCCATTTTCCCGCCAACGCCTTGCGCCCGGTGATCATTGGCAAAATAATCGTGTGTCGAAAGATACGCGTTTCCACCAGCACACCCGCCAAATGAATGGCGATTGCCAAAACGACACCCCAGGCGGCAATTTCATGGATATCTTTGCTGAAATGGCCGATTTCATAGGTCGTCAAGAAGGCCAGGGGGCCAAGTTTCTGCTGCCCCCCCAGCGTGATCAATCCGGTTACCACCAACGAGACCAGAGCAACAAGCAAGATCACGATCATCAACGCTCCCACCGGGTTATGGCCGATGTATACCGGAGATTTGTTCCGCAGGATCAGGCGCAGGTGTTCAACCACACCGTCCCACGACAAGGGAAACGTCCTGAACGTGCTATAGTGACTGCCTAGGAAACCCCAAGCCAGCCGAAAGGCGAGCAACGCCGCCAAGGCGTAACCGGCAATGACGTGGACATCAAGCCACCAAGCCGGGGCAAGGAAGCCTGTTACGGCGGCGACGGCGACGATACAGACCATCGACCAATGGAATAACCTGAGCGGCAGATCCCAAACGGCGGTCTCTTGTGACGTCGAGCCAATGCCTGATTTATCTCGATTTGTGTGCACGGTGTTGCCGGCCAAATGGTTGTCGTTGGCGACAATGAAGCACCGAGACGCCCCCCCAACAATCAACCGAAGTGTCGAGATACGGTGTTTAGGACTTTGGTTTAGGGGACAATCTGGCGATTATTTCAGGCCTTTCCGAGGCAATCCCAGCATGTCGCGTTCTTCCAGCACCTTGCAATCATCGCTTCCTGATAAGGACGGCTGAAATCATCCGCCGCGGCCAGGTTCTTTTCGACATATTCGGCACCCAGAACCGCCTTGCGTTTGGCCAAGCTCTTTTCAAACAGATCATTGTCCATCACGGTGTTCCCCCTGGCCGCCCCACCGGATGGCGGGCTCGTTTTTCCGACGGGCTTCGATCGCCGCAATGAAAAATTGCTCCAGTTCCCTGACTGTTTCCATGTTTTCAAAGAATCGGTCGGAGTGACGGTTCAATCTTGCCACCATTTCCCCACGATAAGCGTCGTCAGTGGCCAGGCGGACGGCGATATTTACATAGTCTTCGGCATCCCGCGCGATTAAATCCTCGAACCCCATCGCCTTGTAGAAAGAATACGTCACCCGGTCCCGCAGGTACGCGCCCGCCACGGTAACGATGGGCGCCCCCAAGGCGATGGCCTCGGCCGAGGAGTTGCCGCCGCCGAAGAACATCGGGTCCAGCACCACATCGGCATTGAGGATCAGTTGCATAAATGTCTCCTGCGCCATGCGAGGGACGAATTGAAGCCGGTCGATGTGATCGGGAAAAGCCTTGGCGAGGCGTTCGAACAACAGCCTTTGCTTGTTCGGATAGCGCCCCGAAATAATGACAAGGTGGCCGTTGGGATCGGCCTCGAGAATTCTGCCCAGGACGGCGTCGTAATCGGGATGAAATTTGAACAGGGTTTGCGGGCACAGATAAAAATTGGCGGTCTCGGACAGTCCGAAATCCGTCCTGGTCATCGTCTTTTCCGGTTTCTTCGGGCGACCATAACAGGTCGGCGGGGTTTTCAGACGGACCAGCGTCTCGCTGTAATGATGATCCTCCTCACCGGTTTCCAGATCATCCGATGAAATGAAATAGTCCATATTGGGAATGCCGGTGCTCACCGGATGGCCCCAACTTGTCGCCTGAACAGGGGCCAGTCGGGCATAAGCCAGGTAATAGGTAAAAGCGTCCATGCCGATATCGGGATAGAACAGCACATCCAGTTTTTCATCGGCGACCATCTGCTGCGCGGCGTCCAGAACCTCCGGTAAATGAATCGTTCTATCGGCGGCGCGTTCCATGGCGTTCGACACGGCATCGGAGATCGTTCCGGTGCGCAGCAGGGTCACCTCGAAGCGGTCCCGATCAAGATGTTCGACAAACCCCCGGTTCAGCTTGCCGATGGTGTGATTGTGAAAATGGTGGGACAGCATGCCGATACGATATTTCCGGCCCTTCACCGACTCGAGCGTGGTCCGGCAGTGGTCCGCGACCCACTCCAGAGACGGGCACAGAGCGCGATACATTTCAGTAATTTTCTTGACAACGGGCACGTCGTTGCTGGCGTGATAGGCTAGGTAAAAACCGGTAACGCCCGCCTCTCTGGCAGGTTCCCGCAAGCGGCCGCCGGCGGCGATCAGGGCGTCCATATTGCCGACCAAGGCCTCTCGGTAATCGGCTATTTCGGCGACCGATGACGGAACGACCGGCAACATCATCGCCCGGTTAACCCGAAGGCCCGTATCATCAGGTTGCACGGCGATGGCCCGGTCATAGATCTCCGCCGCCTCCGCCAGGGCGCCTTCACTCATCAGCGCATTCGCCAAATTCTTCAGCGCACCGAGGTCATTCGGGTTCAACTTCAAGGCCTGCCGGTAACAGTCCTTGGCCTCTTCGATTCTTTCCAGAGCATGTAACGCGATGCCCCTGTTATTAAGCGCCCCTGAATTTCCCGGATTGGCCAACAATGCCTTGCGATAAATTTGTTCCGCCTCGTCATAATGACCACCGACGAAACGAATATCACCCAGCCCGGCCAGAGCACCGGCATGATCCGGCCGGGATTGCAGTATTTGCAGAAGGGTCTGTTCGGCGTCGGTAAATTGCCCGGCCAACATCTGCGCGTTGCCCAGGCTGTTAAGCATTTCCGGATTGCCCGGGTCTTGCGCAAGCGCCTTGCCGACAAGATCGATTGCCGCCAGCGGATCGCCCCGTTGCTGCATGATGACGCCCAGCAAATGGTTGGCGAAGGCGTTGGCCGGGTCTTGCAGCAGGATCTGACCGTAAAGGGCTTCCGCCTCGCCCAACCGGCCCTCGGTTTGGAATTGGACGGCCTGCTCCAGCAACGCGATCAAGTGTCCGGAAAGTTGGGCCGCGCCGCCAACGGCGGCCGTCCCTTTTGATTTCTTGTTTTGCTTGGCCAAGCGGCGGCGTTCATTCCGATTCATGACCAGACTATAAGAAGAATCATAAACGGAAAACAACGCTTTCCGTAGGCGCTGATTCCTATTTATGGCAACGGCGACACGCCGAGCCTTGTGCGCATGGTTAATAAACAGTAAACTTTTCGTTCTATGCCCTTAAATCAATTGCTGATAACGGCAATCCGGAGTTCTTTTGGGGGCCATGTTGAGATGGATTAATTCCGCGCCGCCGACAACAAGCCCTTTTTTCCGGCCCGCCTGGAACATTGGACAACGTCAGGATCGGCCGGTTGGGCCTCGTTGTTCGGTAATGTCGGGAGGATTGACATGGCTAACATTTTGATCGGCGGGTCGACCCAGGCGGCCCTGGTCGCGCTGGCAAAGGCCCGGGAAACGCTGAATGCATCGAGCGCTCGCGTCAATTCCGGGTTACGGATTTCGGGACCGTCCCAAGGGGCCGATGCCTTCTTTGACGCCAGCGGACTTTCCAGCCGCGCCCAACGGTTGCTATCCATCAAGGAAAAGATAACCAATGCGGCAGCCGTTACCAGCGGCACTGTCAGTTCCCTGAATGAGATCATTAACGTCGTAAACCAGCTGAAAGCGACGGCTCAGGCAGCGCTTGCCGCCACCGTTTCGACGACCGCCGTCGGGAATGTCGTCTCAAGCGCCGCCGCCGTCATCACCGGGACCGTCGCCGGGGTCGCCAACGGTGACAGCTTCGATATTACCTACAACGGAACAACGACGACGATAACCAACAATGCCGCTGAAACCTTCACGTCGCTGGCCGCCCAGATCACCGCCATCAGCGGATTGACGGCAACGGTATCGGACGGCAAGGCGTTGACCATCACCGCCACCGATGGAAATGATATTACGATCGCCAACAACGTCAACACCCTGGCCACCGCCCTCGGTCTTGCGACGTCAACCAACGGCAGCGTCGCCTCGGCAACGGCGATCCAGTCGGCGGAGGCCCAGTACGACACATTACGCCTGCAGCTTAATACATTGGCCGGTGCGGCCACCTATAACGGAACCAATCTTATTTCCGTCAATCCAGACACCCTGAACGTCACATTCAATGAAAACGGAACGTCCACCATCAGCATACCCGGCGTCGCCTCCGACGCCGCCGGTCTGGGCATCAGCGCCGTCGATTCAGCCAACAGCTTCGCGACGGATACAGGCATCAACGCGGCGATAACCCAGCTCGACGCCGCCCTGACGACCCTGCAAGCCACCAGGGCCGGAATTGCGGCCAATGACGTGGTGTTCAGCACGCGCGACGTTTACACATCATCCCTTATCGACCTGCTGGGTCAAGGTGCCGTGAAATTGACCGGCGTCGATTTGACGGCGGAGAAGGCGTTGTCACTGGCGACCCAGACCCGCCATGACCTGACGCTATCGGGGATCAATATCCTGTTGAGCGACACCGCGTTGACCAGCCTTCTGAGCGTCGGACTGGGTGCGCCATGACGTACAGGCGAGCCCTTCAAACCTACCAGCGCATACAGCAAACCGCCATGTCGCCCCGCTATATGGAAAAGGCCGCCTTCGCCCGGGCCGTTAGTATGCTCAAACAGGCACAGGAACGTATCGATGACGATGAAGCCTATAGGGCAGCCTTGAAATTCAATCAAAAGTTATGGACATATATCCAATCAAGGCTGGCCGGAAACGATCACGGCGTACCAAGCGACGCTCGAACCAATCTGCTGGCGTTAAGCGTATTTATCGATCGCTATACATTCAGCGCCTTGGCAAAACCGGAAACAGACAACTTGGCCCCGCTAATCGATATCAACGTCAAAATTTCCCGTGGCCTGGATAGCGGTCCAACGGTCCGGACAGACACCGCCGATGAGCGGGTTTCGGTCAACGGATTTCGGCCGAATTGAGACCGCGCGGGTCAATACGTCGAGGTCAGGCCTGGCGACATAACAGGAACAAAACAGTTGCACAGAATTCCCATTTAATGGTATCTTCCCCGTTAGGTAGATTTCGTTTTGCTTTTTAGAATAGAAATGTTGGTACATCAGAACGATGGACATAAAAGGAAACCAGTCGGGTGGCATCGCCAACGTAACATCGTTGTTGGCGCGGGTCGCCGTGGCTAAAAATCGTGAATTCAGAGAGTTGATCAACGAACCCGCGCCGAGAGAGAAAACGCCGCAAAAGGGTAAGGCTGAGAACTCGTCTGATCGTTCGACTGTTGCCCCCACAGACGCTTCAAACACGCATGCCAACGCCCAGGCAACCGGGCGGCTGGTGAATGTTAATGTCTGATTCGGGCCGGCACGCCGACGAATAATAATTTTCCTTTTATTAAAGAGGGGATCCCTTCTCTTTGCGCCCATTCGATTGACGCCGCTTTTCTTTCACAAAAAGTTAATTATATCCCGTCTAAGGGATACAGTGTCGTGTTTAGCTGCTTCAGCTGGCCCGGAACGAAACGGCGCTATCCATGCCGTGAAACACAAATAACAATATTTGTGCCATGAGAGAAAAAGAAGGGCGACAATACAGCAAATGATAAACGATCTCCCCCATTTCCGCGCCACCGACTTCCCCCACCACGTCTTCATTATCGGTGAAATCGGCATCAATCATAACGGTGATATGGGAATCACAAAGCAGCTGATCGACATGGCGAAGAAAGCCGGTTGCGACGCCGTCAAATTTCAAAAACGCACAATCGACATCGTTTACACGGCCGAATTGCTCGATCAGCCCCGCGAAAGCCCCTGGGGAACGACGCAGCGCGAACAAAAGGAAGGGCTTGAATTCGGCAAGCTCGAATACGACGAAATCGACCGCTACTGCAAACAGGTCGGCTTAGAGTGGTTTGCCTCGGCCTGGGACGTTCCGAGCCAGGAATTCCTGCGCCAATACGATTGCAAGTACAATAAAATCGCGTCCGCAATGGCCATCCATCCGGGCCTGCTTGAAGCCGTCGCCAGCGAAGGAAAACATACCTTCATTTCCCTCGGCATGTGCACCTATGAGGAATGCGACCGCGCCGTCGAAATCTTTAAAAAACACGATTGCCCCTTCACCCTGATGCATACCGTGTCGGAATATCCCGCCCCGGAAAGCAGCCTGAACCTGCTCGCCCTACATGACCTGCGCAACAGATACGAATGCGCCGTTGGATACAGTGGTCATGAGCCTTCGGTCTCGCCTTCCGTCATCGCCGCGGCGCTCGGGGCTTCGGTGATCGAACGACACATCACGCTCGACCGTTCAATGTATGGGTCGGACCAGTCGGCATCCCTCGAGGGGCCGGGCCTGAATATCATGGTCTCGCAAATCAGGAAAATTCCGGTCGTTCTGGGCGACGGCGACAAACACATCACGGATAAGGAAAAAGAAATCGCCGGGAAACTCCGGTATTGGCTGTAATCCGTTTGTGCGTAATTCGGGCCTGCCCATCATGAAAGTCTATTGCTTCGATATTGACGGTACGCTTTGCACCGATACGGACGGCGCGTACGAAAAGGCCGAACCTTTCGCGGAACGCATTGCCCGGGTCAACCGCCTGTATGCGGCCGGTCATACGATCCTGCTGTATACGGCCCGCGGGTCAACCACGGATATCGACTGGCGGGAAACCACCGAGAACCAGATGGCGACGTGGGGCGTCCGCTATCACCAACTTCTCCTGGGTAAGCCGACGGCGGATGTTTACATCGACGACAAGGCCTTTAACTCGGAAAACTGGGACTGGGGGCAGAATGACGGCGATGGCGAAGCGACATCCGTCATGGAAGACGCCGCGTATCTCGATCTAACCTACAGCGAAGACCGCGCCGCCCACGGCCCCTACCCCGGTCGCCTGGCCAAGTGGCTGGCAAAAACGTATTTGCCCGCGAGCGGATCGTTGCTGGATGTCGGCTGTGGCCGTGGCGATTACCTCAGTGCCTTTTCCGATTTGGGATATCGGGTTGCCGGGACGGATATTTCCCCCGGCGCTCCCGGTTTTTCGCCCGGCCATCAAGTATTGTGCGCCAATCTGGACCACGAACCGATGCCATTTCCACGGGAAAGCTTTGATATCGTTCTGAGCAAGTCCGTCATCGAACACACAAGAACCCCCGGCGTTCTGCTGAAAAAGGCGTTTGACGCCCTGCGGCCCGGTGGCACCGCGATTATTATGACGCCCAGTTGGGCCCACACTTATTGGGGACCGTTCTATTGTGATCACACCCATGTCACACCATTTACCGCACTATCATTGAACGACGCCTTGGCCTTGGCCGGTTTTAGCGACATTGACGTCCAGCACTTTTTCCAACTGCCGTTTCTGTGGCGCTACCCGGCGCTCAAGCCCTTTATCCATCTCCTTCGCAAACTTCCGATACCATTCCGACCGCACATGCGGGCGCCATGGCCGGAAGGACTGAACAAGTTTATTCGTTTTTCCAATGAAGTCATGCTTCTGGCCGTTGCCAAGAAACCGAAACAGGGGAATTGAGAAATGCGGACCAGCGGCAACTACGCCCTTATTCCGGCCCGTGGCGGCTCCAAGGGGATTCCCGGCAAGAACGTTCGTCTGCTTTCCGGCCATCCGGTCATCGCCTATTCGATCATGGCGGCGAAGCTTTGTTCACAAATCGACAGGGTGATCGTCAGCACCGAGTCTCAAGACATCGCCGACATCGCCACTGCCTACGGGGCCGACGTTCCGTTCCTGCGTCCGGTCGAACTGGCTCAGGACCTTTCTCCGGCCATTGACTATGTCACGCACACCCTGGAGGCTCTGGCGCTTTCCGAACGGGTCCATCCGGAATTGCTGACCTTGCTGCTGCCGACAACGCCGCTTCGCCTGACCGGGGCCCTCGACGCCGCGATTGACGGCTTTCGACGGAACAGCGAGGCGACGGGGTTGCGGTCGGCCCACGAACTGGCCGAACCGCCACAAAAGATGATGCGCGTCGAAGAAGGATACCTGAGCGGTTTCTTCCCCGACGACCCACGGCCCGAATATTATAATCTGCCGCGCCAAACCTTTCCGCCCGCCTACCATCCCAATGGCTATATAGAGATGATGCGCTCCGCCTCGATTATCGAAACGGGGACCCTCTACGGCCCGAAAGTAATGCCTTACATCACCGAACCGGCGGTCGAACTGGATGCGCCGCAGGACTTTGACTTTCTGGAATTCACCATTGATCGTCATCCCCATCCACTGATCGAACACCTCGATCGCCTTACACGCGGGAGCACCAAAGATGGCGGACTTTGACTTTGCCCGCAGCCCGGTTGAGGTCCCCCGGGTTGAAACGGCGTTCCGACGGATCGCGACGGCGATACCGGTGCCGGATTCCCTGCCTGTTCTGGAGTCGCTCTACCGCCATGAATCTCGGTCCATGCACGGCCAGATGCCGATTGTCTGGGATCGGGCCAAGGATTTTCAGGTTTTCGATAAATGGGGGAATTGCTGGATCGATTTCACCTCGACAATTTTCGTCGCCAATGCCGGTCACGCCAACGAACGTATCCTCAAGGCGCTAAGAGATACCCTGGATCAGGAACTCTTGCACACCTATACCTACGCTTCCGACATTCGGGCCCGGTTTCTCGAAACGCTGATCGACATGACCCCGGCGGAATTGCAGAAAGCCTATCTGGTTTCGGCCGGAACGGAAGCGACCGAAACGGCGGTCAAACTGATGCGGCTGTATGCCCAACGCCGCCATAAAAAGCGCCCGGGCATCATCGCCTTTGACGGCAGTTTTCATGGCCGAACCATGGGCGCCGCACAAATTAGCGGTACTCCGGCGCAACGCGACTGGGTCGGGTTCGAAGACCCGAATGTCTATCATCTGCCGTTTCCTTATCCGTGGGATGAAAACGGCGCCCAGATCAACGAAAATGGCGTTATCAGGTTCGAACGGGACATCGAAGCCCTGCATCGGCAAGGTATCGATCCGGCGCGCGATATCGGCGGCATTATTTTTGAATCCTACATCGGCTGGTCGGCGGCATTCTTCCCGGAAGACTATGTTCAGGCATGGGCCAGGCTCGCCGCCGAAAAAGACTTCCTCGTCACCTTCGATGAGATCCAGTCCGGGTTCGGGCGAACCGGCAGGTTATTCGCCTACCAGCATTATGGCGTTACACCCGACCTTATCTGTTGCGGCAAAGGGATCAGTTCTTCGCTGCCGTTGGCCGCCGTGCTCGGGCGGGCGGATGTTATGGACTTACCCGATGTCGGATCCATGAGCAGCACGCATTCCGCCAACCCCATGTCATGCGCCGCCGGGCTCGCCAACCTGACCGCCATCCGCGAGATGGGGCTTGTCGAACGGTCCGCCGCCATGGGGGATAAGTTGCACAGGCGCCTGACCGAATTGCAACGCCGCTATCCAGATCACATTCCACATATTCTGGGCAAGGGCATGCTGGCGGCACTGATCATCGACGATCCCGAAACCGAAAATGGCGGCGGTGGCCTGGCGAGCCGGATATGCGAGAGCGCCCTCCGCAAAGGCCTGCTGCTTGTTCACACCGGTCGGGAGTCTATCAAGATCGGCCCGCCACTGAGCATCCCCGAGCCGGCCTTGATGGAAGGCCTGGAGGTTCTGGAACAGGCCATCGCCGAAACCGTCACCGGGCAACATCGGTGAGCAGTATCCGTCATATGGGTATCGTGGTCAGCGACATGAACGTCTCGCTAGCATTTTATCGCGACCTTCTTGGTCTGCGGGATGCCGCCGTCGCCAACGAAGCCGGTGATTTCCTCGATGGACTGCTCGGCATGACCGGCGCGAGGGTCGCGACGGTGAAACTCGCCGGGGAAAATGGCCCGGCGTTGCTGGAATTATTGTGCTTCGAAGCACCCTTACCGTCCGAAGCGACACCCCTGAACGCCATTGGGCCGACCCATGTCGCCCTGACGGTGACCGACCTGGATGCGCTATATCGTCGTATTATCGCCGCCGGCTATCAATTTAACACACCGCCCAAGGTGTCGCCGGACGGCACGGCCAAAGTCGCCTTCTGTCGGGACCCGGATGGAACTTTTATTGAACTCGTCGAAATACTCGGAACACCATGACCCATATTGCCGAGATGCGATTGTTGATCGAACGGATCGGCAGCGGGGTAGGGCCTGTTGACATCGGCGACGATATGTTAGAACAAACGGTCGATCCACGGGAGGCTCGAGGATCCCCATGCCGCCAATCGGCTGCGCCCGTTAATACCGCCGACGGCGCGCGGCGAAGATGGAACAGAATCTGAAAACACGGTATTTATCCGCACCTCTATAGACAACCACATGGTCGAATAAAATGGAACTGGGACTGGCAAACAAGACTGTAATCGTGTCGGGATCGAGCCGCGGCATTGGCCTCGCCATCGCGCGCTCGTTCCTGACCGAGGGCGCCAGGGTCGTTATCACCGGGCGCGACCGGGATGCCCTCGACGCCGCTCGCGCGGATCTGGCCAAGGACCACGCCGACAACGCCGTCGCCGTCCATACAGGTGACATGACCGACCCCGCCGTGATCGACGCGGCGCTATTGACCTGCGTGGACACATTTGGCGGTATTGATGCCGTGGTCGCCAATATTGGCAATGGCAAGGGTCCGACGGGTTGGGATTTGAGCTACGCCGATTGGCATGAAATGACGAACACCAATCTGTTCGGCAGCATGTTGCTGGCCTCCGGCGCCGTGCCCTATCTGAAACGACGCGGGAAGGGTTGCATTACCTTCGTTTCGTCAATCGCCGGCTGCGAGACGATCCCCGGGCCAATTCCCTACAGCGCGGCCAAGGCCGCCTTGCAACACGGCGCCAAAAGTCTGGCTCGCGAGATTGGGAGTGAGGGCGTACGCGTCAACACCGTGGCGCCGGGCAATGTCTTGTTCCCCGGTGGCGCCTGGGAGAAGAAAATCGAAGAAGACGAGACCGCCGTAAAACGCTACGTCGAGGCCGAAGTTCCGCTGGGCCGGTTTGCGACCCCATCCGAAGTCGCCGACGCCGTCGTCTTTTTATCGTCCGATCGGGCGGCCTTCATCACCGGCGCCGTGCTGGTCGTCGATGGCGGGCAGACCCGCGGCTGAGCATTGAATAGCCCCTAGATTTGTAGACACCTTCTTCCCTAAATTTGAGGCAAGGAGGCCGATATGAGCAGAGTTAATTTCAGTGACGAGTTTAAATGTGACGCTGTGCGTCAGATCACCGAGCGGGGTTATCCTGTATCGGAGGTTTCGAAGCGCCTTGGCGTCAGCAGGCATTCCCTTTACGCCTGGAAGAAGAAGTTTTTACGTTCTTCTGGTTCGGGGTCCGAAGATCAGGCTGCGGAGATCCGGCAACTCAAGAAAGAACTGACGCGCGTCACCGAGGAGCGCGATATCCTAAAAAAAGCCACCGCGTATTTCGCCAAGGATGCAAAATGAAGTACGCGTTTGTCGCCGCGCATCGTCCCCGGTTTTCGGTGCGGACAATGTGTCGATGCCTGTGCATCCATCCCAGCGGCTTTTACGCCTGGCTCAAGAAGCCGCTCAGCAAACGGGCTCGGGAGGATGTCCGTCAGACCGAACTCATCAGGACGGCATGGAAAGACAGCGGCAAGGTCTATGGCTATCGGAAGCTGCATGATGATCTTTTGGATCAGGGCGAGACATGTTGCCCGAACCGCGTCGCACGTCTCGCCCGATTGGCTGGCATCAAAGCCCAGATCGGCTACAAACGGCGGCCTGGCTGCTATGGCGGCAAGCCCTCCATCATTGTAGACAACACACTGGACCGGCAATTCGATGTCGCCGCTCCGGACAAGGTTTGGGTTACGGATATCACCTACATTCGAACGCAGGAGGGCTTTTCTTATTTGGCCGTCGTGATCGACTTGTATTCCCGTCGTGTCATTGGCTGGTCAATGCAGAGCCGCCAAACCACGGACGTTGTCCTGCAGGCGCTGCTGATGGCGGTGTGGCGCCGCAAGCCGAAGAACAAGGTGCTCGTCCACTCTGACCAAGGCTCACAGTTCACCAGCATGGATTGGGCTTCGTTTCTGAAAGTTCATAATCTTGAACACTCCATGAGCCGTCGGGGTAACTGCCATGACAACGCTGTGGTGGAGAGCTTCTTCAATCTACTCAAGCGAGAGCGGGTACGGCGTAAAACTTATAGATCGCGGGTTGAGGCCAGACAGAATGTGTTCGATTATATCGAAATGTTCTACAATCCAAAACGCAAGCATGTAAGAAACGGGATGCTGTCTCCCGTTCAGTTCGAACGGCAGCAAAAAATGAGACACGAAGGTGTCTAGAAAACTCGGGGCTATTCAGACCACTTCACAAAGCCGACGCTTCCGATCACCCGAACGGGGGGCCGCCAGCGTCCCTTGTTCGTTCGCGCTGAAAATTTCCCCGTCTTTGGGTTCTTTGACTTTCGATTGTTCGCCCCCACCGCCCTTTTTTGCGATGGGGGCGGACGCCTCTACGTAAACTTCGATTTCAGCGCGGACAACCCCTGGGGGATGGCCTCTTCGAACATGGCTTTGACTGAGTCGAAAACGCCCTCATCAGCCTCGAAAGTGACCGTCCATTCGATGAAAGTCTCATCCGTGTCTGTGACGCGGCCCAATTGAACGATGCCCTTGTGGCTCTTCATTGGTACGGGGCCATCCGTGATCGAATAGGCGTACATGAAGTTTTCATCCGAACGTTCGATCTGTGTCTCCTTCAGCGCGGCGCCGTTCGCAAGCGTGCATACGCGCTTCGCTCCGGCCACGTTCGCCGGTGGGCCCTCGCCGAGTTCGGATTTCTCGACGAAGGGATGCCAGTTTGAAATGCCGGTCCAATCGCCCACCAGCGCCCACACACGATCGATTGGCGCAGGTGCAATCGCGCTCGCATAGATTTCAGCCATTTTTTTCTCCTTACTTTTGATGGATACTTAGGTCTCCTCCAAACCCTGAAGGAGTTGTTCATCGCCAGTGTGGCGGGTTATCGAATAGTGCTCCCTACATAGACCCTCCTGAAATTTCCTCTCGCGTTACGCAGTCTTGAATGAACACTCAAAACTAGCCAAAATTTTTTTACCCAAGACAGGTTTCAACATGGCGCACCAATGCGTTCAGCACGGGCCGTTCAGGTCTTCCGCGCGCCAGGATGCGCAACCCATTCAACAAGCCGAGCAACACGCGCGCCGTTTCTGTGGGGTTTATCGAGACTAGTATTTCCCCAGCGGATTGGCCGGCTTTGATCCGGCCTCGGAAGAAAGCTTCTGTCTTGCGGAGCCCCTTGGCGACGATTCCGGCGACTTCTTCATCATGAGGGGCAAGCTCGAGCGTTGTGTTCGCCAGGAGGCAACCCGAATAGCCCGGGTTTTCAAGGGCGTCGGAGACGATGTCCTTGAACACCGCGATGATGGCTTGTCGGGGCGAATGCTCCCGTACATAGGCGTCGAAACGTTCAAGAAAGAGCGCCTCATAGTGACGAAGAGCGCGGATGAAGAGCGCCCGCTTGTTGCCATAGGTCGGATAGAGGCTTCCTGGGTGGATACCCATCGCGGTAACCAGATCTTGTATGGACGTGGCCTCGTAGCCTTGCCGCCAAAACACGTGCATGGCCCGTTCCAGAGTCTCATCAATGTCGAACTGTTTTTTCCAGGGCATAGGGTACGGCCGTTTCAAAGTATTGAATCATTGATCAATACTTTATTCTGAATGATCATTCAAGCTTTATCGAAAAGCCGCAACGGATATCTGGGCGGCAACGGGAGCCGTATTTGACCCATATCGTAAGACCAACCGGCCGAGATTGCCATTGAAACCGATACGGCGAACGCAGGAATGCGATGAGCGAGTCTTTAGGGAAGCGCTGGCCTGCCGACCGGTGTCGTCGTCACATATCCAAGTGCCGCATCATCCCGTCTCGTGATCCATGGCCGGTGCCGCGTCGGCAGGCCGATAGGCGCCCCGCAGCAACCAAACAGGAGACTCAAAAATGGCACAGGCACGTGGATATGTGACGAAGACGGAGACCGGCGGATACGAAGGCACGCTCTTAACGATGAGCCTCAAAAAGTCCATCCGCACCTTGCCCGACCGAGCGAAGGAGACCGACGCGCAGCCCGACGACCTGCCCACAAGGTCAGGGGTGTTCGCCGACTGATCAAGGCGGCGGGAGCAAAGCCGCTCTATCTGCCGCCCTATTCGCCCGACTTCAACCCCATCGAGATGGCCTTCTCCAAACTTAAGGCAATCCTCAGAAAGGCGGCGGCCCGATTAATCGATGAACCGTGGCAGGTCATTGCAGATGCCCTCGATTGATTTTCGAGACAAGATTGCCGGAACTACTTTGCCGCAGCCGGGTGTGAACCGGAGTAAATTGAAAATGCTCTAGGTTTGTACCGTTCTTCAACGGCTGAATGAGCCGTTTCCTGAACGGATTTTCCAGTAAATTGGGAGGAATTACTGGGAACACGTCAACCCATACCATTCATACATTTGAGACAACCCGTCTCGTAGTGGCGTTTTAGGCGACCATCCCATTTTTTTAATACGGCTGGAATCAAGTAATTTACGGGGCATTCCATCCGGCTTTGAGGAATCGAATGTCAGTTGACCGTTGAATCCGACAGTCTTGACAATTAGTTGCGCCAGTCCCCGGATCGAGACTTCCTCGCCGGTGCCAACGTTTATGTGCTCTTCGCTGGAATAGCCTTTCATCAGAAAAATCAGGGCGTCGGCCAGGTCGTCGACGAAAATATACTCCCTCAGGGGCGTGCCGCTACCCCAGGCTGACATTAGCTTATCGCCGGCAGTCTTGGCTTCGTGAGCCTTCTTCATCAGTGCGGAAATGACGTGCGAGGATGCCGGATCGAAAGTATCGCCGGGGCCATAGGCGCTGCTTGGCTGCACGGCGATAAAGTCGCAGCCGTACTGGCGCCGATAGGCCTGACACATTTTCAGGCCGGCGATCTTGGCCACCGCATACCACTGATTTGTTGGTTCAAGTGGCCCGGTCAGAAGAGAAGATTCATGGATCGGCTGAGGCGCGTCGCGAGGATAGATGCAGTTTGATCCCAGAAACATCAGCTTCGATACGCCCGCTTTCCAGGCTCCATGGATGACGTTTGTTTGAATAGCCAGATTGTCGAACAGGAATTCCGCCGGGCGTGAATCATTGGCCTGAATTCCACCGACGGTGGCGGCCGCCAGAAATATTGCGTCGGGTTTATTGGCCGTAATCCAGCTTTCCGTCATGGCTTGGTCGCGCAGGTCCAAATCCGCGCGCTCGACGGATAAAATCCCGCATCCTTCAGCCGTCAGCCGACGCACAATTGCCGAACCAATCATTCCACGATGTCCCGCCACCCAGACCCGTTTGTTGGCGAGAGAATAGGGCAAATCATTCATGGGTTCATTCCGCTTTCTTAAGTCATAAACATTATTCATGCCTGATTCCCGCTATCGTTCGCGCTCTTTTTTCGAGGGAAGAGCAGCCTCACAGAGGGGGCGCTGGTCCGTCGTGGTAACACAAATGATGACGTGAGGTGTTCCGCCAAGCCTGAACATAATGCGCCAATTCGTCAGCTGTTTTTATATATATTTCTAAGATCGGGCAGGATGCCCAACGCTTTGGTTATGGTTCCAATACCGGGAACCAGGTTGCCAACGAGCAGGGCTGTTGCCGTTCCCGGAATATCGGAAGCCTTCTCACTATGTCTGATCGTTTCGGCGATAATTCCTGTGCAATAAGTGCAGCCTATACTCGCGTACAGCCAAGTCCAGGGCGACCAAAAAAATGCCAGAGGTGCCGTCATCAAAAAAAGAACAAACCCGGCGGGCAGGAACAGCAGCAAATATTTAAGATGAAACCCTCGTCGTATCAGGCCCGGGACGCTGGCGCCGTATGTAATGCGCTGTAGGAAAAACGGTCCCATGGCCCTGTTCTTGTGATAGACGAGAACGTCTGGCGTATAGAGTATCTTGGAGCCGGACAGAACAAGGCGAGAGCAAAAATCCATGTCTTCACCGGTAAAAAGGACCTCATCCATTCCTCCCAAAGCTTGATACAGGTTTTTTCTGACGATGAGATTACATGAGGGGAGATCATCCACGATCCGTGCGGGCCGAATTACCTTTCGGTACGTCCACTTGCCTGAAACCAGGGGGCTGCGTAGCGCCAGACCGACATATCGTTCCGTCAAGGACTGGTCCGGAGGAGGGAGGTTCGGTCCTCCCACAGCACCAAGTTCAGAGTTTTTGCAAAGGATGCTAACGGCATTTTTTGTCCACCCTTTTTCCGGGTACGCATCGCTATCGATAAAGGCCAGAAAATCGGCGGCACTTTGCGCCGCGGCCATATTTCTTTTCGCCGCAATGGTTTTCGGGCCGGAAATGATGATTTCGACCCTGTGTAAATGCGAGAATATCCCTGATGCCGGGGGAACATCCGAAACAACGATGATCTCGGAATCAGGACACAGCCTTGTACATGTTTCGACACATTTGACTGTTAATGAATCGATTTCGATGCAGGGAATAATGATCGTCGCGTCTGGAATCATTTCTTCCGGGGGTCCTTGTCTGGCGGGGATGGTTTGCGCGTCCATTCGTGTCCGTTAAAACCCCAGCGCCGCTTGAATGAGTTTCGGCTGATATCGCGCATTGCCGAGGACGTTTAGTGTCCAGGCGCATTCATATGTGCAATGGCATTTAGAATCGAGTATCCACCGGCAGGTATCTTTGGCCTGCTTGCCGTTCCAGATCTTCATTAAATCGAATCCTGAATCCCGGACGTTGCCAAGGCACCTGTCAAGAATTTCACATGGATAAACAGAACCGTCGGCGCCGATCACGCCAAACAGCGCCCCGGCACGACAGGGGCTGACGTAGGCGGGGTCTAAATACGTCTCCTGAATAATCTTGTTTACGATGGAGTTTTTACGATTCATCAACCGGCCCTGGAGGGATGATGTGTCAAATCCACTTAGTCGGCCATCGTGTAAATCCCGGTCAATCATCGCCGTCAACTTGGAGTAAGCGTTGTGAATAGCCTGTTTTTGTCCGGCAGGAATTTTGTACACCCCTTCATCGCGGACGGCTGTCGCCGTAATTGCCCTGACGCCATAGTCATTGATCAGGGCATCATAAAGGTCGGTGGCAATGGCATGGTTGGCGTGTGAAACGGTAATGGCGATGTTGGCCATGGCATCGCCACCAATCGCCCGCAGTTCATGATAGGACTGCAGCGCCTTGTCAAACAGGCCTTTTATCTTGCGGATATCGTCGTGCTGACGGTCAAACGCATCGACCGAAATGGAGAAGATCACTTTGCGATCCGGAAATTCCGATAGCATTGCCTTGGCGAAAGGCACCATTCTTTCCGGCAGGCTGCCGTTTGACGTTATGAACATGGACCGGATGTTCGTATTTCGGAACCAGCACCGGGCGATATCCAGAAGGTCTTTTCTGGCAAAAGGCTCGCCGCCTGTTACATTAACATTCTGCAGGTGGGGGCCGGTGGTACGGGTTAGCCGGTCAATTTCTTCCAGTGACAGTTCGTCTTTGAATGCGTCCGGAGCATCAAAATCAATAAAACAAAACGGGCAACGCGCGTTACAGCGTTGGGTTACAAAATGAACCAGGCTGACCGGGGATTGCCGCGTCACATGCAGGTTTCGGAGTAAGGATAGTGTGCCCATTGCGGTGCCGAGTTCTCATTCACACTGTATCTGTTAGATAAACCGGGCCGGAGAAACGTGCAGACCGGATTATTGTCGTACAATACAACATAACTACCTGATGGCTTTCATCTGCGCATTCCAGTTCATGAACTGAAGAATACCCAGCAGCGTGAAACCGGCATCAATTCTGTTGCGCCTGTGTTCCATCCACACGCTGTCTACTGTATCCCAGTTTAACCACCCGATTGAAGCTCTTGATGTTGACAGGAAATCATCAAACACGGCCATCATACTTTTATCAGTTCGAAACCATTGGTCAACAGGAGGTAAGAACCCCGCCTTCGGCCTGTTCAAAGCCCGTTCGGGGATGCGCTTCCTTAAGTATTCCCTAAGGATACGTTTTCCAACGCCTTTATACCGTTTCGCTTCTTCGGGCAGCGACAGACAAAATGATGTAACGCGTTCATCAAGCAATGGGACCCGCACTTCCAATCCGTGGGCCATGCTCATCCGGTCCACCTTGGCCAGAATACTCGGCAAGTGAAAAATCAGATCGGCCCGTTGGCAGGCCTCAAGATACGATAACCCTGACGGTGCTTCCGTAATAAGGCTTGCGTAATCACTTACCGGGTCAGAGTCACGAAGAGCGGACCTGAACTCGGAGGTATACAAACGTTGTTTGTCGGCATCCGAAAAAATTCGGCGGTATGTTGCATGATCCCGGCCATGGCCTTCTTCCATAGACATAAGCATACGCCGGGCAATCATACGGGTGCCGTAGCGCTTCCCACCGGACGGAAGAAACGGCGTTATCGATAGTGCCGCCTTTCTGAAGATTGATGGGATCATGCGCAAGACGGGCATGAATTCACCCGCGCGATAGGTATCGTAGCCCGCCAACAGTTCGTCGCCGCCGTCGCCCGACAGCGCCACAGTCGCGTGTTGCCGGGTCATTCGTGAAAGCTGGTTTAGCGGAAAGCAGGATGGGTCGGCGAGCAGTTCTTTCATATCCGACAAAATCCGCCTTATCTCATCTTCATCCCACCGGAAAGACTCACAATGGTTGGCCAGGCCAAGGTGACGGGCGTACTCCGAGGCCGCAGCGCTTTCATCAAAAGCGCGATCCGCAAAGCCGAGAGTAAATGTTGACACGCCTTTCCCGGCGGTCTTGCCGGCGGCATTTGCAATGGAAAATGAATCCAGCCCGCCCGAAAGGAAGACACCGACCGGAACGTCGGCTACCAGTTGCCGGGCAACGGTGCTGTTAATTGCATCACCGAACCGATCAACTAAATCAGTCTCCCATCCGAATCTGGACGGTGGATATTCCAGAGACCAATAAGCCGATTCGTTGACCGTGTTATTCTTCACATGAAGAAGATGACCGGGCTTAAGCTGTCTGCAGCCTTTTAATCCAGACCTGGGCGCCGCGAGGTAATTGAACGTAAAATAGGCATCGATATCTTCCGGGTCGATATCAGGAACCCTTATTACCGGTCCGAAAAGGGCTAATGGCTCGGAGGCGAATGCGACCGTTCCTGAATCCTGGAAGTAGAAGAGCGGCTTTATTCCAAGCCGGTCGCGCACCAAATATATCTCGTCGGAGTGGCGATCATAGATGGCAAAGGCAAACATACCTTCAAGGCGGTCGATGGATTCTGCTCCCCATTCGTTCCAGGCGGCAAGAATAACCTCCGTATCACAAGCGGAATGGAACCGATGTCCCTTCGCTGCCAGTTGATCGCGTAAGGCCCGAAAGTTATAAATTTCGCCGTTATAGGTGATCAGCAACCGCCCATCGGCGGACTCCATTGGCTGGCGCCCCGCCTCGGAAAGGTCAAGAACCGCAAGCCTCGTATGGCCGAATGCAATTCCGGGTTCAATCACCTGGCCGTGCCCATCCGGGCCTCTATGGCCGAGATTTCTTACCATCCGCGAAAACGCGTCGTCCGGCCACATTCGCTTATGGCCCGAAATATCGACCAGGCCAACAATACCACACATGAGCGTCATATCCGGGAGTGAAAGAAAGAGTTACGCGGTTAACCCCGATAGTAGGCGGCGACGCGTCGCAATAGGAAGTTTTCAATCAACAGGCCGGAATAGCCAACCTGAAGGCGTAATCGGGCCAGGGGGGTGTATATGCCTGCCAGAAGCCGGGCGACCCGGTATTTAAGGGTATTCCCCGTATCAACCTTGTTAATTTTGTTATCGACGAAATATGAGACAACCTGCATCATGTCAATCGACGCCGATATTTCATCGGTGTACCAAGGCGGTCGATAGAGCCCCTCGACTTCCATTTCAACCCAGTCTTCGAGTGTTGTCGGCTTGACGTAACCGTACTCCAAGGCCAGTTCAAAAAGTTCGGTTTGCGGTAACGGGTGGAATTTATTGGGAATAAACAGTATCGCGCTGGGATTGTCATTTATCAGGCGTAACATCAATTTTTGAGTCAGACGAAGGTCTTCAACCGTTTCACCCGGCAAACCGACAATCCAGTTATAACCCGTCTTGATTTCAGGATGCCGCGCCATTTTTTGATTTACGGCTATGATGTCTTCCGGCGTGCAATCTTTTCGGATCAGATCAAGAATTCGTTGTGATCCGGACTCCGCGCCAATATGCATGATGTCGGTTCCCGCCGCGGCCAGTTTCGTCAGGAACGCGTCGTCCATGCGTTTGATTTCATTGATCCGGGCGCCACGGAAACCCAGGCTAACCTTGATATTTCGCCGGTTGATTTCGTCGATTATCCCTTCGACATGGGAAAGTTTTGCGAAGGAATCATCATCGATGAAGTAAATGTAATTTGCCCCGTATCGCTGATGTACAAACTCGATGTGATCGGCGACGTCTGAAGCCGTGAGCGGCTGGTATTTCTTTTTGATTGCACGGTATTGAGCCGGTGATGAACAAAATGCGCACTTATAGGGACAACCCATTACGCTATACATTGAAAATATCCGCATGTCGTTATCAAGTTGGCCGTAGCGGTTGAGGTCCGCTTCGACCAGATAATAGGGAATGTCGCGGAAATCGATAAATTCAAATGTATTGCTGGTTGGCACGGCGACGGCCTCGCCGGCGTTATCACGATAAATCAGGCCATTGATTTCGTTATAGGGAAGGGCGTCGTCTGAATTGCAGACTGCTTTTGCAAGCAAGTGAAATGGTTCGGAACCATACCCTGCGATTGCAAAGTCGACGTTTCCATCCTGTAGAATTTCAGTACCGTTAAAGGTGGCGTGGGGGCCGCCCCAAACGATTTTGGCGTGTGGCAGCGTGCGCTTCACAAATGCCGATATTTCCTGCGCATAGCGGATGGGGGTTCCCGTCATCACACTGATGCCGACGATAATCGTATTTTCGTCCGTTTTTTTCGAAAGGTCGTCTTGCCAGGTCTCCGGGCTCAGGCGAACGTCCAGAATATCCACATCGAAGCCGCCCTTAATGGAATCAACGGCGGCGTACAAAAGGCTCAGCGGCATGTGGTTGACAAAAGAACCGGACATGCCGAGCTTCGGATAAACCAGAAGAATTCTTGGTCGGGACAAAGGTCCCCCCTTTCAGAGGCAATAAATCGATCAGTACCCTAATTAATCATTCCCGCTTTTGATGCAAGGCCTGAATAAACAGTTTTGCTACCGGCATCGCGGTCAACGCGAGAGCCGATATGATAAAAGAGGATGCGATCGTCAGTTGGCTGACTATTTGGGCCGTGGCGCCGACATCCAGCATCAGGCCAATGAACCACCACGAGAGGCTGGTAGCAAAGAAAATCGCCAGCAGGAATAATGTCGTCCGATACGCCTGAAAGAAATTAGCGATCATGAAAATATAGGACAGGGTGCGGATGGCATCCCTGAAGTATGAAACTTTTGACAGTCCGACCCGTGCCGAATAATCAATTTCAAGGAATGATACGGAGCGGTGCGTCAGTAGAAAAATCATGGTCATCGTTGTCGTGAACGAAAAAGTCGGACACAAAAGGTGTTTATAATCAAGAATATCCAGCTTTCGGAAGACGCGAAATCCGCTATTGAAATCGACCGCGCGGGCAGATGTCAGATATCGAATAAGGTAAAACAGGGCTTTTCGGTAAATTCGGGCCAGGAATGATGTGTTGCTGTTCGTCCATTGTCGTGCGCCGATAACCATATCGTAGCGGCTTGCCTCCTCTATAAGTCTCGGCAGCATTGCCATCGGGTAGGTGCCGTCAGCGTCAAGCATGGCGATGACAGGAAAATTAGAGGCCCGGATGCCGTCCATCAGCGAGTTGCCGTAGCCCATGTTTTTGTTGTGAACGACGACTTGAGCCCCAGCATCCAAGGCATTCTGCCGCGTGTTATCCGTTGACCCGTCATCGACCAGGATAATTTCATAGTCAATGCCGGTGGGATCCAGGGCCGTTTGTAGTCCTTGAATCGTCGTGGCGATGGCGTTTTCCTCATTCAGCGCCGGGATAATAACGGAAACGCCGTCTACGGGCTCTTGGCAATAAATTTCACCGACTTGAGTTTGGTTGGCCATTAATGCTCCTGAGGATAACGGGCGGTAGACACGTTTGATTGAGGAAGATGAATATCGGCGATTCGCGCCAAATGTATATATGATTCAAAAAAAATGTCGTGATTTAAAAGCCTACATAAATTACAGCTTCATGATCATGAATAAACCACGAGTCACTCGACATTCATACAACAACCTAGGTGGCGGATCAAACGAGCCATTCATATTTTCCGGGTTTGCATGGATCATTTTAATTACACTTGTACTGTACGTCGTCTGCGTTCCATTTTCGATTCTTACTTACGGGGCAAATGATCCGGCGGGTGACAATGGCACATTTATCGAGGTGTATGCTTATCTGGTGAGCCAAATACGCGCCGGCCTCGATATGGACTGGCGGCAATTTGTGGGCGTTGGACAACCCGCTCAGACGCAAAGGTTTCTTCTTAACGTTCTGTCCCCGATTTTGACGACCCAGCCCCATTCATTGATGCTGATCAATTTCGCGGCCTTCATGATGGCGGCGATGACGATTTACTATATGGCAATTCGAGCGGGCCGCACGACGGCGGTCGGTTTGATCTGCTCGCTGATACCTTGGGCTTATCCGTCCATGTTCGGAAGTGCGCCGGTCGGTCCGGCTGGGTATTTTGCTTTTACGTCCTTGAATATCGACGTCATTTTTTATAGTGCAATCGTCGCATTTGGCGCCGCGACGGCACTGTTTGCGGAACGACCGTGGGAACGCCGGCGACTCGGTCTTCTGGTGGTTGTGATGTTAGCGGCCATGCTGTCGCGCCAGAGCGCCATTATAACGGCTCTGCTGGTTTTGTTGCCGGGGATGTTGGCCGCGGCGATCGTGATCTCCCGAAACAAAGACGGCCGGCAAACATTCCGGGCGGTGGCGCATGTTGCCGCAACCATTATTTTCGCCGGTGCGGTTATATCCCAACGCTTCGACATCATGACGAATTATTACTCGGCTGCCTTCAAGTCCAATGCCCTTGGCTCCTTTAAGTGGGAATCCATGGCGGCCTCCATAGGTGACTACCGCTTTATCGTTGATTGGTTGGTGCAGGGTACGTTCACTCAAAAATACTATCTGACCATTGCGGCCAACGTGGTTATTTTATCGGCGCTTTATGCGCTCTGGCGATACATCCGTAATCGGAACAACCATGCCGAAAATGTGGTAGCGGCGGTCATGGCTTTATCGGGGGCAAGTCTGTTTTACGGTACGTATTCAGCCGGAATTCTTTCTGGCGTTCGTGTCTGGTTTCACAGTTACCATGGCTTTCTGCCCATGTTGGCCGGGCTGTCACTTTCAGCGATAGCAATTGTCCTGACGGTGTCCAAGGCGTGGCGTCCCGGAAGGGGAAGAAGCATGTTGGTATGTGCGGCCGTTTCGGCCACTTTTATTGTGAACGCGTACTGGATGGAGAAAACGACAGCGAACGTCGTGCATACTGGCGCACGACTCTCTGATATCGGAAATTTTGCGACGAGCCTCGACTTTGATCGCTATGATCAGAAAATCGCGTGGCTCTGGTACGGTGATATCAACCGCTCGGTCATCAACTATCACAGGGCGCAGGCGGGATTGCCCCGGATTTTCGAAATGCCTATGCCGGAAGATGTCAGAGGGGCCATTTGGGTGGGGGGAACAGGTGAACTTGACGTAATATTGCAGCGATTTGGAGCAGCCTTGGACTATTTATTCGGGCATGCCGAATATCTGGTTATTCCCGAACACCCCATTCTCTATCATCTTGATCCCGGCCCGTATCCTTTCAGGCTCTATCCGGAAGTGTTAATTCAGAAACTAAATGCGCGTGGCGGGCCGCGTTTATTGGTTTGTCAGCGATTGCGATCGGCCCGCGCCGGTGTCCCTTATTATATGCTGTTGACACAAATCGTCAGGGACGGAATTGAACCCTGCTCCTCGGAACCGTTGCCCTTGCCATACGGTCTTGCCGTACCGAAAGAAGAAATCAGGTTGAAGAAGCTCCCAATAAGGATGATTGAGCTCCTGGAAAATAGTATGGATTATTACAGGATTCGATTGCGTGACGACAATGGCAGGCGGCGTCAATACAAAGTCCCCAAAAATTTCTTTTCTGCCGATATATTCTCCCCGGCCCTGGCAGATATCTTTCCCGAAGTTAAAGAAATAGTAAAATGACAAGGTAATATCTTCCGTACATATTCGAGGCGGGCCGGAACAAAATGATTGTTGGATCGGCAATGGCTATTTACGTTGTTCATCAGTCGAACAATTGACAAGAAGGTAAGTTGGTTATGCGGGACCTATTGTTACGTAGAGAATATCGTGGGACTTGAATCCAGGACAGCAAACCCGCAGCCCCAGGTTCTGAACTGTTTAGTCAATTGCAGTCCGAAGGCGTCATCCGGGAATTGGACGACGCCTATTTCGCCAGTCTGCTGGGCCAGTTTGATTTCACTAACACGAAAAATTATTGCCCGAACGTTCCGGGATGGGAAGTCGCCATCTATCGGTTCATCGGAATGGCGGGGTTTTACGCCCTCTCATATATTTTGCACCCTCGCAGAATCTTCCGGTTGTTGAATTTCTGGCGTCCTGAAAAACTGACGCCGGGCAGCCTGTTCGAGCAGCGAATTCAAGACTTTATTGCCCGTCGCCGACTGAATAATTGAGGCTTCAATATCCTTGGGGATGAGGCTCCTGATTATACAACGATAAGTTTGTCCGATACCGGCGACGAGGTGAACAGCATATGGAAGTGCGAATACAAGCTTCCCCAGACGACAACGTGGTTATAGTCGCGCTCCTCGAGGCCACGCAAGGTCGTCTCGATGGATTGGGCGTCGGAAACCAGTTCAATGGCGAATGGCGGGAACCCGTTCCTGCCGGAAAGATCCGTCAGGAAACGCGTTTGTGACCAGTGACTAACGACGGCGATGGGGTTGGCATCGCCGGGAGCCTGCCGGCTGGCGAAATAGAGAGCCGCGGCCATGCTTCCCATCTCGCCTTTGACTTCGCCGATCTGGCGTTTGAGTTCGCGGGGTAAACGGGCACATTCAAGGGGTAGTTTCAGTGTTCTTTTCAGGAAATCCCTGATCGTGGCGCGATCGTGAAATTTCAGAAAACGATATCCGGACCCCAGGTATTCACGTAGCCACCTTTTGATATGAGTCACGGCGACGATGCGTCCGATTGAGCCGCGCGCTTTGCAGATCGAGGCCGTTAGCTGTTTGGGAAGGGCTTTGTCGATCTTGGCCTTCAGTTCTTCCATGGTGGCGCCGTCCAGCGCCTGCACCGATTCGTCGTCTTTCGGCGAATTGATCATGAGCCCCTTGATCGGGCGGGCCATCAGGCGGTCGACCTCGGCCGTAATCCGAAATCCGTTGTAGGTTCCCATCGGCACGACATAGTCGGACCAACGGCGATGTGAGGCATTTTTTTCAATGTTTTCCGTCTGCCATTCTTCCAGGTACGCGGGGTCTATCATCCTTGCAAGGATATCTTCCCGGGAGATCGCGGCACCTTCCCTTAGCGCCCTGATGACGGCGTTTTCCCGAAACGGCATGGTGCGGCCGGATTCAAGGGCCTCCATGGCGGTGGTCGACATATGGCGTCCATCGTGAGGCCCCATGTAGTTGTCGGCTCCGGCCTGGCCCGGATGCCATGTGTGCAGCATGAATTCATGCATGTGCCAGACTTCGCGTCTGCCGTGGTTGATCAGGCGAAATGTCATGTCGTAGGGGCCGCAGATGTGGCCCAGATAATCGATGTGCTCATCGGCGCCACCGATGGCGATCAGGTCCTCGCGTTTGGCGCACATGCATGATCCGTAATTGCGGCTGTGCATCGGGTCCGTGGTGTTGAGCACGCCGGCCGTTTGCCCGTTGACGTTGTTGATGCAGCCGTCACCGAGCACGACATCGTAGTCCGGATAGCAAAAGGGGTGGAGGTCCCGGCGCATGTTGCGGAATTGATCGATGTGAAAAATAATTTTTGGGTCTTCTTCGAAGGCATCTACAATGGTCTCGATAAAGGTCTCGCGGACCATGGCGTCGGAATCGCCGATCATCACGATGTCGCCGGCGCTTAAGGCGATGCCGACATTGTACATCAGGTGCTTATGGTAGTAGCAGCCGGTCGGCATGTTGAGCAGGATCCAGTTATCGACATGCTCCTCGAATTTTTTCAGGGGCTCCGATACGCGTGAATAATATTCGATGATATTGACTTCGAACCAGTCGCGCGGAATGTTCTGCCGGTCCAGATAATGGAGCAGATGAAAACTTTCGCGGACGCTCCAGTCAAGCAACACCAGGCTAACTTTCGGCGCTGTTCGCGAACTGCGTTTAACGTACTCGATCCCGGTCTTCATATAAAATTCATCAGTCCGTTTCTGGTGGTAATATTTTCGTCTGTTTACCCAGTCGCAGGGCGTTGCGCAACTGTCTTACCGCCACGCGCACCTGCAGTCCGCGATAGGAGTGCGCAACAAGCGTGTCCGGATGGCCCATGGGCAGCAATTCGGCGGACGTATTTTTCGGTACCGCTGCGTCGGGTATCGCATAATAGTGGTTCGCGTAAACGAAGAAGCTATACCCGCCAAATTTATTTTTGGCGGGCGGTATCGCTTGCCAGGCTAATTTCTTGATATAGGCATCGACAAGGCCTTGTTTCAGCGCGTCGATCGATGGAGCAGAGATAAGCGAAGACCGATCGATATCCGATAGCTGCTGTACCGTTGATATTTGCCGATCGATGGGGACGGCGATAAAGCCGCTATCGCTGGGAAGAATGCGATGACCGATGAAAGTATTGTCGGCGACAATGTGTTTGACTTCTTCTGTCGTCGGCGCACTAAAAAACGCATTCAGCGCAACGCCCGACAAGCTCCCAATATCGACATTGCCGACACCTTCCGGAACCGCATATGTGCGCTTCGAGTAGCGCAACAGGCTGTGACCGATAAAATCCCGCTCCAGCAGGTACGAAGTCTCGCCGAAGGTAGCATCCGAACAAATCAGGGGACGATGACGAAATGCTTTCGCATGTGCCGGCAGCACATCTTCGTGCTTCGAAAAACCGAAGGATGTCATGAAATCCTGTGGCAGGGCGCCGTATCTTTCGAGCGCCTCCCTGGGCATCCGGTCTCGATACGAGCCGATCTTGCCTTCATGAAAAGTGGGACTGTCGGGGTCGAAGATGCGCGCGCCGAATTCTTCAGGGTCGCCCGGAACATGCAGCCTTAATTGCAATGACCAGATCAGGCGTAGCTGGTCCTCGTCTGTCCCCCCGCCCTTGGCGCCAACCAGTTCCTCGAACGATAATGACGCGACATTATTGATATTCAGCCAGGGGATGAAGCCCCCGACCCGGTCGCGAATGCTACCCAATAACCAGGGGTCGTCTATCAGGGTATTCAATCGCTCTTCAAAACTCAGGCGCGAAAGGTAGGAATGGAAGGGGCTGCTTGTTTCCTTATGATAATAGTTTGCCTCCGAAATCAGGATGTCCATGGGATTGCGATAGATAAACAGGGCCGGATTTTGCATGAAGGGATGGGCCCGGTTGCCGAAGGGGGCACGGCGAACGCCATCAATGAAGAAGTCGCGCGCTATGGTGTGTGAGTTCGAGTGTTCGACACAGTACCAGCACCCTGGCTTGGGGTTTTCCGGGCAAATGACCCCCGCAGCGTATCCAAACGCATCGGCCAGGGCATACAGCAAATGGGTGCCGCTTTTCGGGATGGATATCAGGAACAAGGGCCTTTTGTCCCAGTAGTGCGCCGTGACGGGGGCAAGAACGGTGACGGCGTCGATGTCCACATAGTCCATGAGGGCCGCCGAAACGGATTTCGCGTCCCCGTCGCACAGCACCTCGTAGTCCGCCGCCCCGGCCCCATCGCCGACCGTGATCTTGGCCTCCGGGGAAATGTCTCGAAGCGTTTCGGCCAGGGATTGTGCGAACGCGTTGGCCGGACGCAGATGGAAACGGGTCGCACCCTGCGCCGTGGCGTCGCGAAGGGTTGCCGCGTAATCCGTCGCATTCAGAGAGTTGAAAAGCAGGCAGGGCATGTCAATCGGAACCAGATCGTTCGGCCTCGATGAGGCGGGATTCAACGCGTTGATAAGAAATATCGCATGTAATTCCGGGTATTTCCAGCGTCTCGGCAGCCGTAAAATCGACCGCTCCCGCCGCATGGGGAACTGCGTAATACCATCCCCTGAATTCGACAATGTTGTGACGTTTCAGCGCCCGGATCAGCCTTGGCGGCGCATCCCCTCCCGGTGGTATGGGTGGCGCCACCCGGGAGGGGGCGCCCGTAAGACTTTGGGGTCTTTTCAAAAGACGACGCCATCGGGATACGGCGGGAGCGCCGGTGGCGGCCTGGGCGGTTCGGCAGAGCGCTCGAGCGTGTTCTATCGCATGGTTGAACCTGTCTTCATTACCCGGAAAGGAGGATGCATGGCGCTCGCGAAGAGTGTCGATACGCGACGGCAGGCGGACAACGTCTTCATAGTCGATCGCGAGGATGTCCTTAATAAGTCCGCCGAGCGCGCCAACCGCGTCCTCTGCCGAATCCCATATCCGCATCAACAGGCGTTCATCGGGAAAATCGGATCGTTCCACCTGTGTCCAGTTTCGCCAGGGATGGTGTTTGAATTGAAACTCGGAACTATCGATATTCGATTTATTGAAGGCAAACCGGAACAGTGTCCTGTCAGGGAAATCATTGAAAACATGTCCCCGTTCAAGCATTTGCGATACCTTTTTTTGGAATTCCGTATAGACACTTGCATCCAGGGTGGGAATTGCGTCGTACCCCAGGGATTTAAGGATTGGATCAAAGCCCATGTCGCGCAACACTGAAAGATGCACGTTGGTTATAGTGTCTTTCCAATCGTCAGGGCGACCCGCCCCTGGTCGGTAGTTGTGCAGATGAGCGCCGGTCAGGTTGCGATTGCTCATATGCGACCACATGTTGGCAGCGGTCTCGTCATCAATATCGATGCCGGCATGGGCGGCGAGTTGCCGGATGGTTTCGGTCGGACGAGTGACGAAGTTTTCCCACCGCATCTCATGGTAGGATTCCCGAAACTCCAGGTAGGTCTTGAGATAGCCCAGATAGTGACGGGCTACTCCTGCAAAAAACGTCATGTCCGTAAACTTGTACAGCGCGAGATCCCTGCGGGTGGCGCTTTGATCGGCATCTGCGGGGGAAAATCGCTGCATGTACTCGCTTGCCAACGCGTTGATGGAAAACATCGACGAATTGATCATGCCTATGGGATTGCGAATGGAGGCATATCGCAAGTGCTCGCCATAGCAAGGATCCCTGGGCCACAGGTCGGGGGATACGTGGGAGTGAACGATCGTGTCGCAGTCCAGAACCTCCTTTGGCAGTGCGATGACAAGAGTGAAATCTCCGATTCCTCTGACCCCGATATACTTGCGAATGCAAGCGCGGTCCGGGTGTTCCATGTCCAACCATTCCGGTCCGCCCAGAAGAATCCTGAAATTCTCATTGAAGATTACGTCCGTGTCATAACCTTCATCCTTCAGTGTTTTGCATATGGCTTCAGAAACGGTGTCGCCAAGTTCGCCAATGACCAGGTTTACGAGCCGCTGCCGCAAGTCACCTTTTCCGGGAAGTCGGTCCGCGAACTGAATAAGAACGCTGGTGAGAAGTGCGAATCCGCTTCGCGGCGGCCCGACGACTAACGGCTTGAAAACGACCGGCGGGCTCTGTGAGGGCTGAGATTTCATCAATAATATGGCTGTAGGGATCTGTGGATTGTCACGATAATCGCAATTCTATCAACAAATAGACAGAAGTGATATGAGGTACTGAATTCTTGCGGCTATCGAAGGGGTGCTCTAGAAATGACGCATGATCAACATGGCAACGAGTCCGAACGGCTGTCGGCATTCCACACATCGAACATGAGGCTGGCCATGACCAGACTGGGCGATCAGGTTCGGCGCACCAACCCATATACCTACGGCGCTCAGCTATGGAAGTACCGGTCGCTGATTCTGGCCATGGCGGTTCGTGAAGCGCAAGGCAGGTATATCGGTACTTTCGGAGGGATGCTGTGGATGATCGTTCATCCGCTGGCAACAATCACTATTTACTGGCTTGTTTTTTCCGTCGGTCTGAAAGTTCAACCTTCCAGTGGTCTGCCGTTCGTGATTTTTTTGGTCTGCGGGATTGTCCCCTGGCTGACCTTCAACGAAACGGTGATGGCCAGCACCAATGCGGTGACGGGTGCGCCCCATTTGGTCAAGAAGGTTGCCTTCCCGACAAGTGTCCTGCCCGTCGTGCACCTTTTGGTGAGCATGGTTTCTCATTCAATCATGCTCGCCATTCTGCTCGTCATGCTGGCGGTAAATGGCATCCCGTTTTCGTGGGCGTTCCTGCAGGCGCTCTATTACTTAGGGGCGCTGTATGTGCTGTGCCTGGGAATTGGCTGGCTGGTGGCATCCATCAATGTGTTTTCCCGCGATGTGGCCAATGGGCTGTCGGTTATCTTGAGTTTCTGGTTCTGGTTGACACCGATTGTCTGGCCGACCTCCATGCTTGGCAAACACGCCGGATGGCTGATGCTCAACCCGCTTTATTATATTATCGACGGCTATCGGGATGCATTCCTTGGCGGAGCTTCTTTTTGGGACAAGGGAGTGGAGCATTTGGTTTATTGGACAATCTGTTTGGTCATATTAATCGCCGGTGGGCGTACGTTCCGGAAACTTCAGCCAGATTTCGCGGAAGTCCTATGAACGCTGGGTTGCCGCCGAACGAGAACATGGCGATAAAAGTCAAGGGTCTCGGCAAGAAATATAATCTCTATGAGTCGCCAAAGGACCGGATCAAGGAACTCCTGAACCCATTTAACAAGATTTATCATCGGGATTTCTGGGCCCTCAAAGACATTTCGTTCGAGGTTCAAAAAGGAACGACGGTCGGTATTCTGGGCCGCAATGGGTCTGGTAAGTCAACCCTGTTACAACTGCTGGCTTCGATCCTCAGGCCCACCCAGGGGGATGTTCGCGTCGATGGATCGATATCGGCGTTACTTGAGTTGGGCGCCGGTTTTAATCCTGAATTCAGCGGGCGCAATAACGTGATTTTTTCCGGCCTGCTTCTCGGGCTTTCCGAAGACGAAATGCGTTCGAGAATGCCGGCGATCGAAGCCTTCGCGCAGATAGGTGAATTCATTGACCAGCCCGTGAAAGTTTACTCTTCCGGAATGTTCGTGCGCCTGGCCTTCGCAACGGCGGTTAATGTCGATCCCGATATACTGTTGATCGACGAGGCGCTTGCGGTCGGCGACACCAAGTTCCAGCAACGATGTTTTGACCGACTGCAGGAATTTCAGGAAACCGGAAAGACCATTATTTTCGTTACGCACGACATTGAAGCCGTCCTCAATCACGCAGACAAGGCGATGCTCATGCATGAAGGCAGGCTTGTCGAATTCGGCGAGCCGATCGCGGTCTCGCACAGCTATCGTGAAATTTTGTTTGGAAAACCGGCGCTGTCTCAGGGGAGCGCGCCAAGCCTTGACGGAAAGAGAGTTGGCGATGTGGTGGGCACCACGGCCGGTCCTGCGGGGTTGGATGTTCCGGCGACACTCAACGCCTTTCTCGCTCAACCTGTTTCCATAAACGACCTTTGTGCTTGTCGGGCGTACTATAATGAAAATGAGATTACGCAAGGAGGAGGAATCGCCCGTATCGTCGATATGTTTGTCACTGTCGACGGTGAACCGTTTCCAGCGTTTGCGCACGGGGGAAGTTGCGTTGATGTGTATGTCAAGGTCTCCGGCCCGGTTGATGGTGGAGACCTTAGTTTCGGTTTTCATCTCCGGACACTGGCGGGGTATTCCATTTACGGCGCCAATACCGAGTTTCCGGATGGGATTTTTGAAGAAATCCCGGTGGAAGGTGGAACGGTCTTCAAGTTCACGGTACGGATGACGCTGCACAGCGGGACCTATAGCATTGATCTGGGCTTGTTCCGCGATGGAGGGGAAGAAAACATTAGACTGCATGTCCGAAGGCAGATCTTATTGATCCCCGTTGTGAACAGCGGGTCCTTCGATGGCCTTGTGGATCTTTCCGGTGAGTGGAAATGAAACATATTCTTGTAACCGGAATCCCAAAAAGCGGGACACTATTCATAGCTAGAAGCATTTCCATGAATCTTGGCTTGAACCCAACATTTGAGTTCCGTATTGGAACGCGTGGACTAACGGAATCCCAACTTCAGGGGAAGCGTGTCGAGGAACTTTTGGCGGGTCCCCCTAAGGTGTTGCAGGAGCACATAGCGCCGACAAACTATAATATGACACTCCTGAAGAGCCTCGGCCTCAATCGATTCGTTCTAACCCTACGAGATCCACGGGACGTTATTTGTTCCCTCAGGCACCATCTTCATCGGGATGGCGCCAAGAAAGTCTGGCATATAGCCATGGCGGTGGCCAGTGGCCTGATCGACAACACCTTCTACGAGCATACTCGCCAAGGCCAGATGGATATTCTCATTGATATGGCTTTCCCAAAACTGCAGTCTTGGACTGAAGCGTGGCTGCCTTGGCTTGATGATCCGGCCCTTATCATTCATCTTATCCGCTATGATGATTTTGCCCGTGACAATGAGGCAGTGATCCGGGAAACATTGCAATTTCTGGGCGCTCCCAGCGAAGGGGATATCGAGCTTCCCGCGATAGATAGAAATGCCGAGGGGATTGATCTCTCCACTCATTATCGCAGGGGGATTTCCGGCGCTTACATGGATGAACTTTCGCCGGAACAGGTGCGCCGTCTCGAAAAGCAGGTCGATCAGGGCTTGTATCGGCGAATGGGCTGGATTTAATGGCCGCGAGATTGTAATTCTAGTCGTCTTCCCGGAAATATACTGAATGGCAGCGCAATGGGTATTGTCCAGAAACTGAAAAAGCCAAATTTCGACGCACCGCTACAGTCGTGGACGCCTTTTCTTATCACGGAAGGCGTCAATGGACATTCATACAACATTGTCGGTTATGGCGATTCTTTCCTAGGGGTGCACTGGGCGGAGGGCGCCTTCGATGTGCCGCGGTTTCTCTCTGGCGGGGCGGTCGCGCCGATCTTGGTGGGGGCAAGCCCCGAAGAGGTTGCCCATGGTCTTGACCTTATGTTCCCGGTGAAGTTACTCGGTATTCATCCGCCGCAGAACGTCGAGGCATATTTCGACGAAGATTGCCGCAATCTGTTCAGTTTCAAACCGTCGGTTCGTGCAAATGCCCTTGCGGAACTGCCGGGGACCCGCAATCTTCGGCTTCGGCATAGCGATCTATTCAAGGCAGGGGATGGGCTGCCGATCACAATTATCGGTCCGGCACCGCATCGTACCTGCAATTATCGTTGCGAATACTGCTACCACAACGATCACGGTTTCAAGAAGGCCGAAGAGGCCTACGTGATCTGGGAAAAAGCTATTTTGAGAGCCGTTGAGCGGATTTCCAGGCCATTGCTTCTCAGCGTGGGTACAATGGGGGAGCCTTTGTATATCCCGGAATGGTGGGATGTCGTTTATCAGGTTCTAAATCACGATCATGTCCAACGCGTTGCTTTCGTGTCCAATCTATCGCGTGAAATAGCCCCGTTTCTGGAAGGCGTCGATGGCAGCCGGATCGGCGTCGCGGCATCCCTGCATCCGTCCGAATTCAAGAATCCAGAACGAGATTTGGATTTTTTCCTTAGCCAAGTTGCCTTTCTGAAGACGATCGGGGCTAGCGTCGTCGTCAACTATGTGCTGACGCCGGAACAGATCCCTGATTATCCTAGATATCGCTCCAAGGTCAGGGACTTGGGTGTCCCTATGACCTGCAATATTTTACGGGGTCCCTATCGGGGGAAGGTGTTCCCTGAAGCTTACAGTGAAGAAGAGTTCGGGCTGATCAGGGAGTTCCATGAGGACATCCCGTTCATCTTCGATTACCAGTCTCACAAGAAGAATCCGTACGGGGGACGTTGTACTTCGGGCCGTTATGTTTTCCATATGGAAATGGATGGGACCTTCTACAACTGCCAGTTCGCCCGTCAGCGCATGGGTTCTGTGTTTGACGACGAACTGATCGTGCGTGCCGAAAATGGGTACTGCACGTCTTTCAAATGCGAATGCAAATCGACGATCTCGCTCCGTGAAGATGTGGTCCGTGATTACCGTTCCCAAGGGAATATGCACCATTTCGAGAAGCGTGCCGATGATGACGAGGGCTTACATCCCTTCCTTTGAGTAATTTTGTGCTCAGCCCTTCATCCACTTGCCCATGATATTTGAAAGCCCCTTCCTCATGGGGAAAGGCTTATCCCTCAGCGAGGTGGGATAGGCTTCCGTCGCCGCAAATGACAGGTGCCGTCCGTCGCGAAAGAAGAACCTGCCGTTTGGCCCGCCGGGTGGATGGGATAACAACAGCAGCGTCATCGGCACAACGCTATAGGGGCTAGCCTTGGAGCCCTGGTTCATCTCGGTGCGGGCCTCTCCGGGGTCGAGAACGTTGATCTGAATGTCTGCGTCCGGGTAGCGAGCCGCCGTTTCGGCGGCGAGGGACGTGCCGAGGCTGTTGACGGACGCCTTCGATACGTTGTAGGGGCCGACGCCGGGTGTATCGTGCCAGCCTGCCGTCGAGGTGAAGAAGACGATCCGGGCCTGTCCCGCCGCGGCCATGGCCGGCAGCAACGCACGGCTGGTCAGCCATCCCGCCCGCACGTTGCTCGCCATCAGGCGGTCCCATTGCGATGGGTCCATATCGAGCAGCGGCCATGGGCCGGCGGCGGGCTGGGGCACTCCGGCGCAGTGGACGATGCCCGTCGGATGCACAAGAATTTCGCTCACGTGAGCCGCGGCGGCATCGATGGCGGATGGCTCGGTCAGGTCGGCCGGAACAGGCGTTATGGCGTCCGGTCTCCCGCCTAGATCGGCAGCCAGGCGAACCGTTTCCTGTAGTTTTTCAATTCTGCGGCCGGAAATGACGATCGTGCTGCCCGCCTGGGCCAGGGCCACGGCGACCGCCTGCCCATATCCGGTTCCGGCACCAGTGATCCAAAAAGCGCCCTTGCCCAGCCGGGTCCATCTGTCGTGGGATAGCCCATATCTGTGGGATGTGCCGTCTTTCGGGAGATGGTCTTGTTTGATATGAGTGGATGCCGCTGTATCGTTCATCGCAATCCGGTGGTGTGAGGTCAGTCAGCCGCCTGCATGTCGCCGACGGAGGCAAGCTCCTGAATTTCGCCGATGACGACATCGCGAGAAACGTCACAGATGACGTTCGGGATATCCATCGGGTCAACTTCCGTCAGATCAATATCGGCATGGGATTCCGGGATGCCGTAGAACCAGCCTTCATATGACACGACGACATATCCATTGGCATTGTGAATGTGCTCGGGCGTGTCGGTATGAACGGGTATTTGAGACCGGATTTGAGAGGAGCCACCGCGTCTTCCAGTCGGCGCAACGCCGGCCGCTTTCTTCGCGGCGGCGATGGCCTCCTTGACGGAACCTGCGGCGATGACACCCGGAAGCTCACCGACGTTTCCGTCATCCCAGACGACGGCAATGCCCTGCGGAATTCCATAATATCGCCCGTCGAAGGCGACAATATTGTAGGGTCCCACCGAACACATCATTTCCGGAACGGCCGTTTTTCCAATAACCCGGGAAACTGTGACGCCGTCGTCGCCGATGGGAGTCATATCGCTTATTTTCCAGCCCTGATTTACCCCGATGGCGTTTTTTATCCTGCCCACGCCCATGTTGAGTAACCCTGCGAGCATGGTCCCGATGACCTGAGAATCGGAGCGCGATGGCCCGTTTTGCAGGCGAGACCGTTCCGATCGGTAAGCCAGTATCAATGTGGTCAGCAGCCCCGATGGCACTTTCCCCGCGAGCCTTGCGACCCATGTTCTGGGATGACGGATTGCCTCCGGCAACTCTATGACAGGGGTCGCCCGATGTCGCCGTGGACCGGTAAATGCCTGACTTAGATCCGTCTCGTTATACGCGATCCACTGGTCGTCGTGACGGATGAAGCGGGCGTTGTCAGGCAGCGGATCAGGTGTTTCCCCGGCAAGGGCGCTTGCCGCGCGCATGGCCGGGCCGGATTTACGTTGAGATTCCTGGGCGTCGAGTTCAGCTCCGGGCTGTGTCTTGACGGCGTCCGGCATTGCCTTTTCAGACACCTTGGTGCCGATAGATCGGCTGCGGTCTCGGGCGAGTTTAACGTCTTCGATAACGCGATGGGCCCATGCCCCGACGTCGAAATTGGCCTCATACAACGCAAGGACGATGCGCTCGAACCAGTCCTTTCGCACTTGGGCATCGATATAAGGTTCTTCCGAATACCAGCGGTCTGCCGGCAGGGCGCGGGGAAACTCTTCCAACAGCTCGTCCTTGTCGCCCCGAAAATGGATGTTGTGCTTTTCCGGCTCCAGCCAATAGACGCTTCCGTTGCTCAAGATCAGCGGGTTTATGTTGGCGAGCCTGCCAATGTAGGGCTGGTTCTTGATGATCAGCTCAATACCTTCATCGACATCCGCGTCCGTCTCGCCGGGTACGCCGATGACCCAATTAATTTCCGAAAAAATACCCGCTTCCCAGCAATCCTTGAGATTCTGAGAGATAATCTCCGGCGTATAGCCCTTCTTTTGCAATCGCAGGGTGTTTTTCGAGAACGCATCGACACCGAAACGGAGGGCGACGAAGCCGGCCTCGCTCAGCTTGTCAAAAAATGCCCGGTCACTTTTCTTGTGAATACGCAGTTGCCCCGTCAGCTTGACCTTGAGGCCGCGGCGGATGATTTCATCGCATATCTCAAGCACCCGTTCCGGCATGCCGTTGAGGTCGCTTTCATTGAACATGAAAAGCGTGCATCCCTGATTGACCAGCCATTCCAGTTCGTCGACGAAATTTTCGGCGGTGCGAATACGCCAGTAAAAGCGTTCGGCACAAAAGGTGCAGCGCGACCAGCGGCAGCCACGGCTGGCGATGACCGGGGTCAGCTGGTAATCGTTGAAGTTGCGATAGATCGACAGATCGAACCATTCGTAACGGGGGAAGTCGATCTGATCGAGGTTGTGCGGCATTGGCCCCGGAATATAGAGATGATCGGGAGTGTCAAATCGCGAGATCACGCCGGGCTGGTTGAAGGGACGCTCACCGGCGGCGAGTTGGGTCATCAGCGCGCCGACGGTCAGGTCGGCCTCGCTGATGCACATATAGTCCCCTTCCGGGAAGGCGTCGAAGCCGACGTTCGGGTTGTAACAACTGAAGCCGCCGACGAGAACGATCAAACCGGGAAGTTGTTCCTTCGCCTGACGGGCCAGATCCCGGGAAAAGGATTCGTTGCAGCCGTGGACGGAAAGGCCGAGCACTTTCGGATTCGCCGCGACGACTGCGGCCACCGCCTCATCCAGGACAGGGCGCATGTATTCAAGCATACCCTGGTCCGACCACAGGTCGTAATGTTCCGCCTGCCACGGGTCTTCGGGAACGACACGGCCGTTGGCAAGCGTGATCGTCCCGCCTTCATCGAACAGGCGGGTGATGTGAAACCTGTGATAGGCGACGATATCCAGGTCGAACGTCTGGAAGCGGACGTCTGTCAGCTTCATGGCGTTGTGCACATAGGCGAGCCCGTTCGGCATCAGGGCAAGATTTCGCGCCGGGCAATCGAGCAGCAGAAGGTCGAGGCCGGCTTCAAACCGAATTTCCGGGACATCGATGGGGTAGATATGGTGACCGACGGGCGTCCAGGATCGGGCCGGAACGGCTTCCGGCGCACTATCGGCCAGAACGTCGGCATCAATAACATCCAGATTCCGATTCAACCGTCGGCGCGCCATCATGCGAGGGAAAGCGCGGGTTTCCGTCAGGAATACGGTTTTGATATCCGAAGACACCTGATTCCGGGAAATCTGCCGCAGCCCGGCAATCGGCGCTTCACCGGCCGGGCCATCGACGATGACCGCCCGGGCGTCTGTAACGAGAAAAGGGCAGGCGGCAAGCAGGGCCGATAGCAGCGGGGTGTCGCCATAAAATGCAAGTCCCGGCACGGTCGCCAGATGGTTGCCCAGGGCCAGGATTGCGCTGTCGCAGGCGTCATCCAGGGGTGCGAAGCACCGATGGGCGCTAAAAAGCACCCTGACACCATCGACTCGGGCCGTTGCCTTGCCGTGGTGCAAATGGAGACTGACATCGCTTTTACTCATTATTACGCGCGTCCTTCCGACGTTTTTTTGGTAACTTCCGCAATCTTGGCGACGATGGAATCGCTGTCCCACGCGACATTTGCATCGCCGAATTTCGCCACTTCCACCGCTTCGGCCGGTATATCGTCCAGGTTGCCAACCGTGATAATGGGGACGCCGTGCCGGTTGGCGAATCCGATTTCCATATCGACCCATTTGCGAGCGCTTTTGACGGAATAGACGTCTATCAGGAGAAGCATGACATTGGCGGGCTTGACTTGCTGTTCCAGATTCTGGTGAACATGGCGTGCGCCTTCCGGCGTGTTTGGGTCCATGGCAGGATCGTACCATGGTACGCTGAAATTCCGCCAGGAGATCCTGTCCTGCGCATCCAGCAACTCGACCATCTTTGTCCATGTGTCATGGAAGCGCCAGGCGTGGGATATGAACAGGTCATATGAAATTTTGGAGGGTATCATTCCGTGATTCTTCTATCGTTTTCGAAATATCGGTTACGCATGGAGTATGGTTAGCGCACTCATCGCCGGACTGCAAAGTTTACGAACGCCGTTGCTGAGTTAATGGTGTTGATCATTTCATGACTGTACGTCATATAATCCATATGGCGCGCGGATGTCAGGGTATCATGCTTTTTCTGTGCACAATGCGATTTAATAATCACTCCCGTTAGAAGAATGACAATTTCAGCTACTCCCTTGATATCAGTGCTGGTTCCGACGCGCGGGCGCACAAAACTTCTTACCGACATGCTCGCCAGCGTGTTTAAGATGGCTTCGAATCCCGGTGCCGTCGAGGTTGTCATTTATATCGACGATGATGACGAAGAGACTCTGGCGCTGGAATTGCCCGATTATAACATCACCCGAATCGTCGGCCCGAGACAATCGATGGGAACCCTGAATGCCGCCTGCTTCGCGCGGTCCTTCGGCGATATCATCATGCTCGGCAACGACGATATTGTTGTCAGGACGCCCGGTTGGGATACGAAAATCAGCCAGGCCGCAGCCCGCTTTCCTGATCAGGTTTATCTCTTTTATCCCAACGATCTTTTCAAGGGGGCGACCCTGGCGACTTTTCCCATCTTGTCGCGGGTGACCTGTGATGCCATCGCCGACCCGTTTCCGGGCGAATACAGGGGCGCCTTTATCGACGTCCACGTGATGGATATTTTCAAGCAGGTCAAGGGGGCCGGATTCGACCGAATCGTCTATCTTGAAGACGTTGTGTTTGAACACCTGCATCATCGACTGGGAAAATCGGTTATGGACAAGACCTATTCCGAACGGGACAGATTCGTCGATGACAGAACGTTCATGGCCTTGGTTGGGGCCCGGCAATGGGCGTCGCAGCGGTTGTTGGCGCTGATAAATGATACGCATATCAATCCGGAAGAACGCCTCGAGTCCCTGCGACCGGTGGCGGGTTGGTTTTTCAGTCTGACGTGGGGTGTCCTGTTCCGGGGCACCGCCAAGCCATTGTGGCGACTGCGGCTTTTCCTATGGTTGTGGCTTCGCTTTTTCTATCGGCATTTCAGGCAGTTGTGGACGGCTTAAAAGACTTTGTTGCGAGCGGCAGATAATGTTATTCAGAGGCCATAACGCGCAATAATACGGGTCCGGCGCGATTTCTTTGTTCCGGGCGGTTGTTAGGGGAAACGGTGACGAAATTGGAGCCTGTTACAGAGGCGGATGTGCGCCGGGTCTACCGATCCCTTCGCCGGTTGCGGCGTGCCGAGGAAGTCACGGCCGAGATCTATCCCAGCGACAAAATCAAGAGCCCGGTTCACCTGTCCATCGGCCAGGAAGCCGTTACCGTCGGTATCGTCGATACCCTGATGGCGGAAGATTACGTCGCAGGCAGTTACCGCTGCCATGCCGCCTACATCGCCAAGGGCGGCGACCTTCCCGCCATGTACGCTGAAATGTATGGCAAGTCGACGGGCTGTGCGAAGGGGCGCGGCGGTTCCATGCACCTGATCGAGACACCGCACAACATCATCGGATCTTCAGCCGTTGTCGGTACGCACATCCCCGTTGCCGTCGGTCACGCGCTGGCCCTTAAGCGTGAGGGCAAGGGGCGGCTGGTCGCCGTGTTTTTAGGCGATGGCGCGACCGAGGAAGGGGCGTTCTACGAGAGCCTGAATTTCGCCTCCCTGCACAAGTTGCCGGTTCTGTTTGTCTGTGAAAACAACGGCTTCGCTATTCACACGCCGTTGGCAAAACGCTGGGCGACGCGCCGGCTATGCGAACGGGTCGAAACCTTTGGTATTCCTGCCGTGCGTATCGGCGACGGCGATGTCTTCGCCATCCGTGATGCCGCCACCGACGCCGCCAAGGCGATTCGCAACGGCCAGGGACCGCAATTCATCGAATGTGAAACATACCGCTGGCGCGAACACGTCGGTCCCGGCGAGGACTACGACGACGGCTACCGCGAACGCGCCGATCAGGCCCCGTGGGTGAAAAACGACCAGGTCGCCAGATTGGCCGGGATGCTCGGTGCCAGGGAGCGCGATAGCATCGATGCAGAGATCGAGGCCGAAATCGCCGCCGCCGTTGACTTTGCCGAAAACAGCCCGGAACCCGAACCGGAAGAATTGTGGGATAATGTTTATGCCGACTGATCCGGAGCCAAACCTGACGCGCTATGTGGACGCGCTGAGTGATGCCATGGCGGTTGCCATGGACCTGGATCCGAAGGTGTTTGTTTTCGGACTCGACGTCGATGACCACAGGGCGATTCAGGGCTCGACCCGGGGGCTGGTCGATCGCTTTGGGGCGGAACGTGTTTTTACGACGCCGCTTTCCGAAGATGCCATGACCGGCGTCGCCATCGGCGCCGCGATGGCGGGCATGCGTCCCGTTCACGTTCATATCCGCATGGATTTCCTGATGCTGTGCATGAACCAACTCGTCAACATCGCGGCGAAAAGTCATTACATGTACGGCGGTGCCGTGCGGGTGCCGATGGTCGTTCGTTCGATCATCGGAAAATCATGGGGGCAGGGCGCACAGCATTCCCAGGCGTTGCAGTCGATGTTCATGCATGTGCCGGGCCTTAAGGTCGTCGCGCCATCGAACGCTCATGACGCCAAGGGCTGCCTGATCGCCGCCGTCGAAGACAACAACCCGGTTATTTTTATCGAGCACCGGCTTCTTTATCCGACCCGGGCGGACGTGCCGGAAGGCCGCTATACGGTCGAATTCGGCAAGGCGCGTGTGTGTGCCAGGGGTGACGACATCACCATTGTCGGCATTTCGAACATGGTCATGGAATGCCTGCGCGCCCATGAACTGCTGACCGAACGGGGGATCGACGCAGAGATCGTCGACCCGATTTCCCTGGTGCCGCTGGATATCGACACCATTATCGCATCGGCCCGACGGACCCGGCGCCTGCTGGTCGTCGATAACGCCTGGATGAATTGCGGCGCCAGCGCCGAAATCGTCGCCCGGGTTTCCGAAGTGCTGGGAGAAGATGGCATCAAGGTTCGCCGCATGGGGTTTGCCCAGACCACATGCCCGACCTCGCCGTGGCTGGAAAACGCGTTTTATCCCAATCCCGCGACCATCGCCACGGCGGCTCATGCCATGGTGAAGCCGGACGCCGCCGATTGGACACCCGACCCCGAACGGGCCAAGCTCGCTTATCAATCGGAATTCCGTGGGCCGTTCTAAGTGATCATCGTTTTGGATTGTAATCATGTTTTATGACCTCGCCTCGAGCTCCTGGGGGACAGAAGAAACCGACGCCATGCAGCGCGTCATCGACAGTGGCTTTTTCACCATGGGTGAAAACGTCCGGGCCTTCGAGAAACAGTTCGCAGGCTACATGGGGCTTGAACACGCGGTTATGGTTAATTCCGGATCGTCGGCCAATCTGGCTGCCGTGGCGGCGTTGTTCTACAAGAAAGACCGACCGCTCCGGCGGGGTGACGAGGTCATCGTGCCGGCCATTTCCTGGAGCACCACCTATCACCCGTTGCAGCAATATGGCCTTAAGCTTCGTTTCGTCGATGTCGAACTCGATAGCCTCAACATGGATGTTTCGAAGCTGGAAGAAGCGTTGACGCCAAGGACGAAGATGATCGTCGGCGTTTCCATTCTTGGCAATCCGGCGGCGCTTGATGTCATGCGCGAGTTCGCCGACGCTCACGGACTTTATTTTCTGGAAGACAATTGCGAATCCATGGATGCCGAACTGAACGGCCGCAAGGCGGGAACCTTCGGGCACCTCAACACCTACAGTTTCTTCTTTTCGCACCATATATCGACCATGGAAGGTGGCATGGTGCTGACGGATGACCGGGAACTGGCAGACCTGTGCCGGTCGTTGCGGGCGCATGGCTGGACCCGCGATCTGGCCGAAGATACCCCCCTCTACGAACGCGGCGGGAATGACCACTACGAGGCCTATCGCTTCATTCTGCCGGGCTATAATCTGCGGCCGATGGAACTGAGCGGCGCCATTGGCATCGAGCAGTTGAGAAAGCTGCCCGCCCTGACCGCGCAACGACGCAAAAACCTGGCCCTCTTTCAGGACATGTTCTCGGGCGACGAGCGCTTCATCATCCAGCGGGAGAATGGCAAAAGTTCGGCTTTTTCCTTCACCATCATCCTCGACCCAAGGATGGATCCTGACCGCAAAAAGGCCTTCCAGGCGCTCACCGATGCCGACATCGGTTTCCGCATCATCACCGGTGGGTGTTTCCTGCGTCACGACGTTTTGAAGTACTATGATTACGATACCGTGGGCGATATCGTTCATGCCAATACGGCGCACGATTTTGGCTTCTTTGTCGGCAATCACCCCCTCGACCTGACGGCCCAGATTACCCGCCTCCACGAGGTCCTCGACGGCGCCTGCCGGTAATTTTTCAACTCTGAAATACAATAGGATAATGAGACAATGGCAAGCGGCTACAACATCCTGATCACCGGCGGGGCCGGCTATCTCGGCTCCGTTATGGTTCCCGATTTCCTGGCCGAAGGGAACAAGGTTACGGTTGTCGACAACTTCATGTTTCACCAGAACTCTCTGGCGGCCGTCTGCGCCGACCCCAATTTCGAGGTCGTCAACGGCGATGCCCGCAGCGAAGAAATTCTCAAACCCCTGCTCAAGAAGGCCGATGTCGTTATTCCATTAGCCGCCCTTGTCGGTGCGCCTTTGTGCGCCAAGGATCCTGTCGGCGCCACGGCGACAAACCTGGATGGCCAGTTGACCCTGCTTAAGCTCCTCGGCAAGGACCAGCGGGTGCTGATGCCGATCACCAACAGCGGCTACGGCATTGGCGAGGAAGACAAATATTGCACCGAAGAATCACCGCTACGGCCGTTGTCGCTTTACGGCAAGCATAAGGTCGAAGTCGAAAAACGCGCGCTCGAGCGCGACAATACCATCAGTTTCCGGCTCGCCACCGTTTTCGGAATGGCCCCGCGCATGCGCATTGACTTGCTGGTTAACGATTTTGTCTACCGGGCCGTTTACGATCGCGCCGTCATCCTGTTCGAAAGTCACTTCAAGCGCAATTATATCCATATCCGGGACGTTTCGCTGGCCTTTCGTCATGCACTTGAAAACTTTGAAACCATGAAGGGCGAGCCCTACAATGTCGGATTGTCGGATGCCAACCTTTCGAAGGCTGAACTGTGTGACAAGATCAAAGAGCACCTGCCGCATTTTATGCCGGTGGAAGCGGAGATCGGCGAAGACCCGGATAAGCGTGACTATATCGTTTCCAACGACAAGATCGAAGCCACCGGCTGGCGGCCACTGCACCCGCTGGATCTGGGGATCGAAGAACTGGTCAAGGGCTTTACCATGATCCGCAATACGATCTACGGTAATATCTAAGGGCTCACCGTTAGCGACAGGCTGTACTTGAGTATGAACGACACGACGAAGCAAGGTCACGAATTGGATGTTCTGTTCATCAATCCCGGTGGAGCCGCCAGAATATACCAGGAACTGTCTGAAACGCTGTCGGCGATTGAGCCGCCGCTGTGGTGCCGGTTGATCGCCGGGTATGCGCGCGATCGGGGACGGCGCGTCGGCATTATCGACGCCGTGGCGGAAAACCGGGGGCCGGAAGCGGTGGCCTCCAAGGTCCGCGAGGTGTCTCCGTCACTCGTCGTCGTCGTCGTCTTCGGCCACCAACCATCGGCATCGACCCAGCAGATGGTCGCCGCCAAGATCACCTGCGATGCGCTGAAGGATATTTGCCCGGACACACCGGTGTTGATTGTAGGCGGCCACGTTTCGGCCTTGCCCGAGCGGACTCTCAGCGAGGAAAACGTCGACTTTTCCTGCAAGGGCGAAGGCCACATTACGGTTGTCGAGTTGCTGAAGGAACTGGAAAAAGACGGAGAAACGCGGGACTTCTCGCGGGTTCGGGGTCTTTGCTGGCAAGACAAAGAGGGTATCCGGCTTAACGAAATGGCGCCGCTGGCGGACGATCTGGATGGGGATTTGCACGGCGATGTTTGGGACCTGTTGCCGATGGAAAAATACCGGGCCCATAACTGGCAGTGTTTCGGAGAACTGGAATCTCGGCGGCCCTACGCCTCGATCTATACCTCGCTTGGATGCCCGTACAAATGTGAATTCTGTTGTATTAACGCGCCTTTCGATGTCAATCGCTACCGCATGCGGACGCCCGAACGGGTGGTCGCGGAAATCGTTCACCTGCACGATACCTATGGAGTCAAGACCTTCAAGATCATCGACGAAATGTTCGTCCTCAACGAACGCCACGTTTTGGGGATTTGCGATCTACTGATCGAAACGGGACTGGACCTCAATATTTGGGCCTATGCCCGGGTCGATACCGTGAAGGCGAATTTTCTCGGGAAACTGCGAAAAGCCGGGATCCGCTGGCTGGCCCTGGGCATTGAATCGGGAAGCGATCAAGTGCGGGACGGCTCTCTAAAGGCGCTCAAGAACAACGATATCGTTGCCGTTGTGCGCGATATCCAGAAGGCCGACATCAACGTCATCGGCAATTATATATTTGGCCTGCCCGACGACACCCTGGAAACCATGCGTCAGACGCTCGATCTGGCGAAGACGCTGAACTGCGAGTTTTCGAATTTCTATTCCGCGATGGCCTATCCGGGTTCTCCCCTGTTTGGCCTTGCCCGGGAAAAGGGCTGGCGGCTACCGGAGTCCTGGTCGGGTTATTCGCAGTACAGTTACGATTGCCAGCCGCTGCCGACGGACAAACTGACGGCGGCGGACGTTCTCGCTTTCAGGGATTTGGCCTTTCAGGAATGCTTTACCGATCCCCGGTATCTGGACATGGCGACCCAACGCTTCGGCTGGGAGACGCGTCAGTACATCGAAGGCATGGTCAAACACCGTCTGCGCCGCAAAATTCTGGAAGAACAGGCGGCACAGTGAACAAGCATGGTTTCAACGGGAGCTGTCTTGCGAGCATCGACGTCGCTATTATTGCCGGCGGGATGGGAACGCGGACCAGGGCCATGCTTGGCGATACGCCCAAGGTTCTGGCGCCGGTTGGCGATCGACCGTTTCTGGATATCTTGCTTGATCGGCTTCAGGAATTTGGAGCCCATCGCATTGTGTTGTGTTTGGGACACCTGGCCGACAAGGTCGTTGATCACATTGATATGCACCCAAGGCCAGGTCTCGAAATCATTCCCGTCGTTGAGTCTGAACCACTGGGAACCGCCGGGGCAGTCCGTCTGGCCAGAAAGGAACTGCATAGCGATTTGGTGATCGTGATGAACGGGGATACGTTCGTCGATGCGGATCTATGCCGGTTTGTTCAGGCGTATCGCGAAATGGGAGCGGGCCTCGGGATTCTCTGTGCCAGGGTCGATGATCGATCACGCTTCGCCAGCCTTGATATAGACGCGGCGGGCCTGGTCCGTAAATTCGTTGAAAAGGATCCCGCATTGGCCGGGGGGGGAATCGTCAGCGCCGGCGTTTATCTGTTTTCGCGGGCGATGCTGGAGCGTTTGGCCCAGAGTACCGGGCCGTCTCTGGAAACGGATTTCTTCGCGTCTCTGCCTGCCGGTACGATAGGCTCCTACGTGCCGGAAGGCGGGTTCATCGACATCGGCACGCCCGAAAGTTTATCCCGTGTTGCCGACGGACTTGGTTAATTCATGGGTGCGGTTATGAGGACGAGGACAAAATGATTATTAGCCGAACCCCGTTTCGGGTATCGCTTTTTGGAGGCGGAACGGATTATCCAACATGGTTTAACCAGCATGGTGGCGCGGTCCTCGGCATGGCGATCAACAAGTACTGCTATATCAGCGTCCGTCATCTGCCGCCGTTCTTTGAGCACAAGCACCGTATCGTCTATTCCGAGGTCGAGAATGTCGTCTCGTTGGATGAGATCAAACATCCCGCCGTCAGGGCCGTTCTGAAACATCTGAATGTCGAAAGGGGGCTTGAAATTCATCACGACGGTGATCTGCCTGCTCGTGCCGGGCTCGGTTCGAGTTCGTCGTTTGTCGTCGGCCTTCTTAACTCGCTGCGGGCGCTGGACAACAAGATGTCGAGTCAGGCGGATTTGGCCGATAAGGCGACCTATATCGAGCAGACGGCCCTCGGCGAAAGTGTTGGAAATCAGGATCAGATCTGGGCGGCGTTCGGGGGGTTTCGGCGAATAGACTTTATGACCGATGGGTCCTTCCAGCAGTGTCCGATGATGCTCAGCAAGGAACGCGAGCAGGAATTGACCGGCTCTCTTATGTTGTTCTTCACCGGAATTTCCCGTTTTGCATCCGGCATCGCCGCAAGGAAGATCGCGAACTTGAACAAGCGCGCGGGTCACCTGATGCGAATGAAAGAAATGGTGGATGAAGCTCAGGAAATCATCAACAGTCCGGCGCGCTTCATGACAGAAGTCGGGCAGTTGTTGCATGAATCCTGGCTCCTTAAACGTGATCTTGCCAGCGAGGTCAGCAATGATAGAATCAACGAAATATACGAAGCTGGCCGCGAAGCGGGCGCCATCGGAGGTAAGTTGCTGGGCGCCGGTGGCGGTGGGTTCATGCTGTTCTTTGTCGAACCCGCGAACCAGGCCAAGGTGCGCGCGCGCCTTGGCGACTTGACCGAAGTTTCGTTCAGCATCGAAAAGGAAGGTTCGAAAATCGTCGTTTACGAGCCGGACGGTCCGGAAGGCAGGTAAATTCAGGAGATGAGCGGAGCGCACTTAGCATCACCGACCGATGTTTCCAGATGGCCCGGCTATCTGATCTTTCTGGTCGTCCTCGCAATCGGTCCCGTCGCCATGATTGCCAGTAAGGGGTTGGCGGTGCTGTTGGTTCTCGGCGGCTCGGCCGCGCTGGCGGACCTGATGATCCGGGGCCGGGCCGCAGAAATACTGTCGCCGTTGTGGCTTATTGTCATTGGCGGCGGCGCGTTTCTTTTCGCCGTTATCAGCGCGACTGTCTTTCCGGATGTGGCATCGAATTTTACGCTGTTGTTCCGCCTGCTGGCGCTCTGCGTTCTGGGATTGGCTGTTCGCGCCTGGATGGTCGGGGCTGATCCGAGGAACAGAGAGCGGCTGGGAGTGTCACTGCTTTGTGGCCTTTGTCTGGCTGTCGTCTTGTCCGATGTTGTTCAGCTTTTCCTGTTCTTTGGGGGATTGGAGTTCCTGGGTGGAACTATGCATGACCGGATGACGTTGCTTAAACCGGGCGCAAGTATTGTTTCCATCGCGATCTGGCCGGCGGCGGTGTTCCTCTGGCAACGGGGTTGGCGCTGGGCGTTGGTCTTCTTTGTCATGTTATCGTTGATCGCGATGCGCCCGGCCTATAGCTCGCTGGTATCGGTAGCGATGGGTGCCGGTGCACTCCTACTGATCCTTTGGGGGGGGCGCGCGATGAGTAAAGCCATCGGCCTCGCTTGCATGGTCATCGTCCTGATGATGCCGGTCGTTTTTTCACGTGTGGTAACCCCGGCCGAGATTATTGAGGCCGTGCCATCGCTTCCCGGATCGGCAATGCATCGCCTCTATATTTGGCAATTCACTTCGCATCGAATTGCCGAAAAGCCGCTCGCCGGATGGGGATTTGATGCATCTCGTTCGATTCCGGGTGGCCGCGATCCCGCCCCGGTCGGGGACGCGTTGTTACCTTTGCACCCCCATAACGCCGCCCTTCAGGTTTGGCTGGAGCTGGGATTGACGGGGGCGCTGCTGGCGAGTCTTTTCATTGGAGCCGTGTTTATCGTGCCGCCGGAAAAGGCGGCAGGGCCACCGCTCGAAGCGGCGCGCCACGCGATGGCCGCAACCCTTTTTTGCAATGCCCTGCTGTCATTCGGTATCTGGCAAAATTGGTGGTTTGCGGCCCTGTGGCTGTTGCCCGCCGTATTCGATGGTATTTCTGGCGGTCGCGGGTCCGGGCAAGAATAGTCGCTCTCAGTCAATATGGCGGGGCGTCATCCGAAGGCTCGTTCGCCGTCTTTATCGAGGCGACGAAACGGGCGATCCGTCGGCACCCCTCGATCAATTCGGGCTCGGGGGCGGCCAGACTGATCCTGACGTGGCCGGCGCCACTGGGGCCGAAGGCTTCCCCGGAAAGTACCGAAACGGCTTCGCTTTCGTACAGGGATTCCATGAATGTCTGCGATGTCATCCCTGAGCTACTGATATCGGCCATGACAAACATGCCGCCTTCGGGCCACCCGAATGTTATCCCGTCGATAGCTTCCAGCGCCCTGCAAACACTACCCCTGCGGGCCCGATAGGCGGTCTTCATGTCTTCGAGTTCACGATGCTGTTGGCCCAATGCGACCAGTGCCGCGTCCTGGATAAAAGGTGGCAGGCCATAGAGCATGCTGCCGGACAGCGTTTCGACATGATGGATCAGTTCCGCCGGGCCAACCGCCCAGCCCAGCCGCCAGCCGGTCATTGCGTGGGATTTCGATAGGCTGGAAAGGGTCACAGTGCGTTCCGCCATTGTGGCCAGTGCGCACGGGCTTAGGTGTTCCGCATCGAATGTTATGTCGGCATAGACCTCGTCGGAAATTAACCACAGATCGTGGCGCCGGCAGATGGCGGCGAGGTCTTCCAGCACCCCGCGACGCAGGACCGCCCCGGACGGGTTGTGCGGCGTGTTGATAAGCAGCGCGCGGGTGTTCGGGGTGATCGCGGCCTCGATACGGGCAGGGTCAATTTGGAAGCCGGCTTCGGGAGGCAGCGAGACGTTAACCAGTTTTGCGCCGCAGGCCCCGATCACGCCTTCGTAGGTGACGTACATGGGTTCGGGTATAATGATCTCGTCGCCTGAACCCAGCAGGCACATGGCGACGTTCATCAGGGCGTTTTGTGCGCCCGGCAGAATGGCGACGTTATCGGCTCCGACCTGCTGACCGGTTACCCGGCGGTGTTCGCGGGCGACGGCTTCACGTAGCGCCGGAATACCCGCGGACGGCGTGTAGTGATGTCGGCCCCGTCGCAGACTATCGACGGCGGCCTCAACAATCGCGGTGGGTGTATCGAAATCCGGATCGCCAACCGATAGAACGATGACGTCCTCGCCGTGTTGCCGGTGCTGTTGCGCTACATTGTGAATATCCCATGCGCGTGCGCCATGTCCGGCGATGCGTTTAACCAATGGTGCGTATTTCATGGTTGAAACCAGTCCTTTGAACAGCTGTCATTCGCCAACGTCGCCGGTACTGTACATCTGTAAAATAAGAAGGAACAGCCGTTTCAATTTTCCTTAACTGCGAAGCCGGGCGCCATCCGGGTCAAAGGCCGGACGTTCAAGAATGACGGCCCGGTGCGGCGTTCCAAGAATGGCGATATCCACCTCCGTGCCGGGCCGGGCATGATCTGTCTGGACAAAGCCCAGGGCAAGCGAGGCTTCGACGGTGAAGCCGTAAGCACCAGAAGAAACCCGGCCGACGGGCGTTCCGTCGAGCAGGAAAATCGGCTCGCCGCCCACCGCATCGGCGGTGATCGCTTCAACCCGCAGGCAAACCAGTTTTTCGCGCGCCGGCTTGTCCTTGATCTTGATATAAGCATCGCGACCAAGGAATTCAGATTTTTCCAGTTTGACCAGTCTTTCCAGCCCGACTTCCTGTGGCCAGTATTCGGGGCTGTATTCCCGCCCCCAGGAGCCATAACCTTTTTCCACCCGCAGGGATGTCAACGCCCGCAGGCCGACGGGGCACACTCCCAGATCGTCGCCCGCCGCGAACAGCGCGTCATAAAGGGTCAGCTGATCGGCTTCGGCGCAGTGTACCTCCCAGCCTAAATCGCCGGTGAAGGAAACCCGCAGCGCCACCGCATTGACCCCGGCGATGGTGATCCGGGCAGAACGCATGAACCGGAACGCGTCGTTGGATAAATCGGTATCGGTCAGCCGCTGCAATAATTTCCGCGCGTTCGGGCCAGCCACGTTGAAGCCGCCCCAGGCGTTCGTCAGGGATGTAAATTCCATGGTGTCGGGGGCTTCCACCATCTGGAAGAACCGCTGATGATAGCGTTCGGCCATGCCGGACCCGATCATCAGGAAGTCTTCGTCGGCCAACTTCGTGATGGTGAAATCACCGGCGATGCCGCCCTGCACACCAAGCAGGGGGGTCAGGCAGGACCGGCCGATTTCGGTCGGCGCGACGTTGGCGACAAGCCGGTTCAGCCAATCGGCGGCGCCCTCGCCGCGAATCCTGTAGGTCGCGTAGTTGGAAATATCGATGATACCGACGCCCTTGCGTAAGTCGCGGCATTCGGCGCCGATGGTGTCGAACCAGCTTTGCCGTTCGAAGCCATATTCTTCTTGCGCGTCCATCCCCTCGCGCTTGAACCAAAGCGGATGTTCCCAGCCAAAGTTCAGTCCGAAGACGCCGCCCATTTCTTTTTGGCGTTCGTAAACGGGGCGGCTTCGCACCGGCCTGCCGGCTTCGCGTTCTTCATATGGGAAGTGGATCTTGAATCGGTGGCTGTAGCAATCATGGGCCCGGGCCTTGGCAAATTTCTTGTCGGCCCAATCGCCGTAACGGGCCAGATCCCACGCGAACATGTCGTATTCGGGCTCGCCATCGACAATCCATTGGGCCAGCATCAACCCGAGCCCGCCGGACTGGGAAAATCCCGGAATGATTCCGGCGCAACAGAAATAATTTTTAAGCTCCGGCACCGGTCCAAACAGGGCGGCGGAATCCGGAGCCCAGATCATCGGCCCGTTAATGACCCGCCTGACCCCGGCGCTGGCTAGCACGGGAACACGGGCGCAGGCGCGCATGACATTTTCTTCTATCCGGTCCAGGTCTTCGTCCAGCAACTCATGGCCGAAATCAAGGGGGGTGCCGTCTTCCGCCCAGAAGCGGCCCGCCTTTTCGTAGGCGCCAACCAATAAGCCCTGGCCTTCCTGTCGCATATAGTATTCGCCGTCGCGGTCGGCGACAGAGGGCAGGCGACGGCCAAGCGCGGCGATTTCCGGAATTGTTTCGGTGACCAGGTATTGATGCTCCATGGTCATCAACGGCAATTCAAACCCGGCCATGTGCGCCAGTTCCCGGCCCCACAGTCCGGCGGCGTTGACCACCACATCGGCATGAACGGTGCCCTTGGTTGTCTCCACATCCCAACTGCCGTCGGGTCGCTGTGTCGTCGCGGTGACTGGCGTGAAGCGATTGATTTCGGCCCCCATGGCGCGTGCTCCCTGGGCATAGGCGTGGGTGACGCCCGACGGATCCACATTGCCGCCTTCGGGTTCGAACATGATGCACCTGATGTCACCGAAGTCGACCAGCGGGTGTAGTTTTTCGGCCTCGTCACGGCTGACTTCGTGGAAATCCACCTTGAAGTATTTAGCCTTGGCTTGCTGGATGCGGAGCTGATGCTCGCGGTCCCTGGTTTGTGCCAAATAAAGCGATCCCGGTTGAAATATGCCGCAGCCCTGACCCGTTTCCTGCTCTAGCTGTTTGTAGAGCTGCATCGTGTAATATTGAATTTTGGAAATATTGTTGTTGTCGTGCAGGCCATGAATACTGGCCGCCGCATGCCAGGTGGACCCAGAGGTCAACTCGTCCCGTTCCAACAGCATGACATCCCGCCAGCCGAGCTTGGCGAGGTGGTAGAGTATCGAACATCCGACGAGGCCGCCGCCGATCACAACCGCACGGACGTGGGTTTTCATTTTATTTAAATCCTCCAATTTGAGCCTTGCGACGCGCTACATAGTCGCCCACCGCATCGCGAACCGCAAGGTCGGGTTGCGTGCTATCGCCATACGCCGTGATGACAGTGAATTGCCTGAACCTTGCCAATCCGAATAGTGAAAACGAGGCTCGTCCGGTTGACCTGAAGTTACGCAGGCGGCGATGGTTAAGGTCGCTTCAAGGCCGATGTAATATTTTCAATTGATAACGGCCTCCCGAATGGCGGAAAGTAAAGCCTTGATCACCGGAGAATGTGAACCGGATCGTGGGAACTGGCGGACAAATACCGATCGATGCCCTGCGCAATAATGGCGCGGACGTCATCCTTGGTGTGCCGGGCGAAAGCTGCCTTGCGGCGCTCGACACCCTTGATCCTGATGATTGGCCAGATCAAACGCGGCCCGCGGCGTATGGCGGTAGCGTGTGACATGTTGAATTAGGGGAGGGTGTTGTGAGCTATTCAATGGCGAAATTTGCGATGGAACTCGGGTATGACGATCTGCCGGAGGCTCTGCTCGGTGTCTTGCGACGCAGCTTCATGGACACCATCGGCGTTGCCGCCGTTGGATCGACGACCGACCTATCGGCGCTCGCCAGAAAGGGGGCGGTGGCGCTGTTTGGGGCGGGCACGGCCGGTCCGGCGCGGATATTGTTTGATGGGCGAACGGTTAGCCCGGCCGGGGCCGCCATGGCGGGTGCCTTTATGGTCGATAGCATCGATGCCCATGATGGGACATCGTCCAACAAGGGCCATGCAGGGTCGGCAATTTTTCCATCGTTGCTGGCCGTCGCCGACGCATTGCGAGCGGGTGGCGCGACAATATCGGGTCGGGATTTCGCCGTCTGGCTCGCTATTGCTTATGAGGTGAGCTATCGCGCCGGGCAGGTTCAACACGCGACCTGCACCGATTATCATACGTCCGGCGCCTGGACGGCGGTGGGTGTTGCGGCGGCAGTCGCGCGGATGTTGGGATGCGGTATAGATCAAATTCGCCACGCCGCCGGGATCGGTGAGTATCACGGTCCGCGCAGCCAGATGATGCGCTGTATTGATTTTCCAACCATGCTTCGTGACGGCGTCGGCTGGGGGGCGCCGTCGGGTGTTGCCGGTGCCTATCTGGCGCGCCAGGGGTTCACCGGGGCGCCGGCGTTGACCTGCGAAGGGGATGATGCCGCGCCTTACTGGGCCGATATCGGCGCGGGCTGGCGTACGGTCGAGCACACTCATTACAAACCCTATCCCTGTTGCCGCTGGGCGCATCCCGCGCTGGATGCGGTGCAGGCGCTGATGGCTGAACATGGCCTGACCGCCGAGGCTATTGCGGCGGTGCGCATCCGCACCTTCCACTACGCCACCCGTCTGGCCGGGCATGAGCCAAAAACACTGGATGAACTGACCTATGCGATTGCCTTTCCGGTCGCGGCAATGATCGTGCGCGGCTGCATGGGCGTCGCGGAACTAACACCGGAAACGCTCAGCGACCCCGATATTTTGCGGATCAGCCGGGCGACGGAACTGATTGATGATCCCCATTTGACCGACATCAGTGTCGGCAAACGATGGGCTCAGGTGACGTTGATCACCACGGATGGCCGCGAGTTTGAAGACGCGCCCCGGACGCCGCGCGGTGATGTGGACGCGCCGCTGTCGGACGCCGAGATTCTGGGTAAGTTCACCGCCTTTGCCGAACCGGTGCTGGGCGACGCGCGCGCCGCCCGGATCGCAGAGCTTTCGACCGGGTTCGACAAGCTGGACGCGGCTGCGTTTGGTGAGTTGCTTGATCTTTGCCTGTCGGCGCCTTGATCAGTGTTGCAGGATTTGGCTGAGGAATAGTTTGGTGCGTTCGTGCTTCGGGTTCTCGAAGAACTCCTTCGGCGGCGCCTCTTCTATGATCTGTCCGAAGTCCATGAAAATCACCCGGTCCGCGACGGCGCGTGCGAAGCCCATTTCATGGGTAACGCAGACCATGGTCATGCCGTCCCTGGCCAGGCTTGTCATGGTTTCGAGAACTTCGGAAACCATTTCCGGGTCGAGCGACGATGTCGGCTCATCGAACAACATGACTTCGGGTTCCATGCACAAGGATCGGGCAATCGCCACACGTTGCTGCTGTCCGCCGGACAACTGGCCCGGAAACTTGTGGGCCTGCTCCGGGATTTTTACCCGTTCGAGAAATTTCATCGCCGTTTCAAGGGCCTGCGCCTCGGCGATGCCTTTTACCCACATGGGGCCAGCCATGCAGTTCATCAGTACGGTCATGTGAGGGAACAGGTTGAAATCCTGGAATAACATACCGATATTGGTGCGGACTTTGGCGATATTTTCCATCTTATCATGCAGGCGCACACCCCGAACGGTGATTTCTCCCTCTTGATGGGCTTCCAGGCGATTGAAGCATCGGATCATGGTGGACTTGCCGGAGCCTGAAGGTCCGCAGACAACAATTCGCTCGCCTTTATGGACGGTCAGGTTGACATCTTTCAGTGCCTGAAAGGATCCGTACCACTTGCTGACGCCCCGGGCGTCGATGATGGCCTCTCTCATCGCGCCGTTCTCCTGTTATAATGACGCTCGATTCGAGACTGTATCAACTCCAGGCAAATCGATAACATCCAATAGATAATCGCCGCCGAAATCAGCATTTCCATGTGTTGGAAGGTTTTTTGACCCAGCGTGCGGGCCAGAAACATCAATTCCCAGACCCCGATGACAGACACGAGCGAGCTGTCTTTCAGCATCGCGATGAACTGATTTCCGGTCGGAGGAATGATGACCGGCAGGGCTTGCGGCAAAATGATCCGGCGCATCGTCAACGAGAAGCCGAACCCCATGGAACGGGCCGCTTCCCACTGGCCGCGGTTGATCGACTGAATGCCGGCCCGGAAGATCTCCGTCATATAGGCGCCATAGCAAAGAGACAGCGCCATCACGCCGGCGGGCACGGCATCGACGATGAAGCCGAGCTGGGGCAGGCCAAGGTAAATCAGATAGACTTGCATCAACAGCGGCAGGCCGCGAAAGAATGACGTGTAGAAGCTCGCGATGGCGTAGGCGAAGCCGTTATTCGATAGCTTTGCCACGGCACCGATAATGGCAATGAATGAGGCAATGAATATTGAAATCGCCGAGACGTAGAGCGTTGTAAAGACACCCTGAGTGATCATAAACGGCAGCTTGGAGGCAATGAATGACAAGCTGAGGTTGAATGTATAGAAGAAGGACAGGAACAAAACCAGCAGTTCGAACCAAACGACGCCGACCTGGGCCGCCAACGGTAAAAATCCGACCAAGACGATGTTGAACACGAAAATAACCGCTAGAACAAGCGCCACGGCGAAGCGTCCGTATAATCCGCTATCCGCCGGTTCGCCGATAACCGGGCGCATGAGCTCGCCGAAGATTGAACCCGAGAGATCAAGCGAAAAGAACAGCGCGAAAGAGACCGCAAAAATGATAACGGCAAACCATGGCTTATGAACCAGTTTGTTCGCCTCTACAGTATCAGAATAAAGCATCGGGAAACCCCATGAGACGTTATCCCGGCGACCGTTTTGGCCGCCGGGTCAAGTGGGGTCACTTAGTCGACGAATAGTCGACGCCATACCATTTTTTGGATAGACGGGACAGTGTGCCGTCACTTCTCATGGATTTGACGGCGGCGGCGATTTTTGCCGCCAGTTCATCGTCGCCCCGTTCAATCGCTACTGAAAGTGGCTCATAGAAAACCGGGTCGCCGAGAACCCTGATCGGGTAACCGTTCTTCTTCGCTTCGACGAAGCTTGGCAACGAGCCCACGACTGCGCTCAACCGTACACCGTCGCCCAGCCGTAGATCGTCAAGAGACGTATTTACATTGTCAAGCGAGCGAATTTCGCCGGGTTCCAGTTGGTAGGTGAAAGGCGGCGCATTTTCGGCGTCGATCGTCAGGTCTCTTTTGAGATACAGTTCATAGGTCGAAGATGTGGTTGCCGCAATCACCTTGCCTTTAAGGTCGGCAAAGGTTTTTGCCTTGCTGTCCTTGTGTACGGCGACGGCGGCGGGAGTGTAATAGTAGACGGCTGGAAAAGTGAAAATTTCGGCGCGTTTTTTTGTCGGCGTCATGGAACCAACATGCATGTCCCATCGCCCGGACCAATGACCGGCCGTGATGATATCCCAGGCGGGGGTGACGAACTTGATCTTTACACCGATGTGCTTGGCGATGCCCTTGGCCACGTCGACATCAAACCCGTCCAACTCGTTCTTGTCGTTGATGAAGGACTGCGGCGCCCAGTTGGAATCGGTGGCGACGGTGATCGTGCCATTTTTCATCACTTTGTCCAGTACGGCTCCCGCATGGGCTGACACGGCACTTAGCGATAGCAGCAAGCCCGTGGCGATACCCGTCAGCGAATTCTTGTATGTCATGTTTGTCGTTCCTCCCTGTTTACATTATTTTTTTGAGCACCATTATTGGTATTCCTAAAGTCTTGTTGATTCAAGGCCGTTGGAAAAAGGGATTGTTTGCAGAATTACTCCGAGGAAACATGCGTATCGCTTCCGCGGTTTGACTGTCCCTGGTTCAGCACGACTGACGTGAGTATAAAATGATTCGGGCGGCGGTGGCGCGGTGACTGGCAAAAATCTCACGGCGTTCTGGTGGCGCCGGTCGGAAATTCCGTCGCCACCGGTTGGTCCTATTACTTTATCACAACCGAGCGAGGCGATTCTCTTGCCCGTGTGCGCAGCATGAGGACCTGGCTTTTGGCGCTTGTTGCCAAACTGGGGTATTGACCGTGACGTGAGATGTGGATGCCGCTACCGCAACCGGATGATCAATTTTCCGGCATCGATCACCTCGACCGTCTGGCCTAGTCCGGCTTCGACGGCTTTACCGTGGAGCTTTGACAGCGCGTCGATCAGTTGTCCGACGTTTCCCTGTTCGCGATGGTCTGCGAGAGCCCTTTCAACATGGGCTACCAGATCCTTGCTGTCGAAAGGTTTGGAGATGAAGTCGTCAATTTTTTCGCGCAGGCTCTGCACCGCGATCTGCTGGGATGAATCCGCTGTCATCATGATAATGGGTTTGGCGAACCCCGTATCGCGTAGTTTCATGATGGTGACGAGGCCCGAAGAATCGCCCGGGGGCATGTGATAATCGATAAGCAGCAGGTCCGGGTGGTTCTGCAGTGTCGCTTCCAGGGCTTGCTTGCCTGTCGTCGCTTCGATGATGTCGTGCCCGGCCTGGCCCAGCAGCATTGAGGTTATGCTCAATATATCGTGGTCGTCGTCCGCGATGACAATTCTTGCCATGACCCGCTCTTTATCCTTATTGTTTGCTAACCGGAGTAGACATCTTGTACCCGGTGCCGCGAACCGTCTTAATTATCTGTGGAGTGGCGGGGTCTTTTTCAATCTTTTTGCGGAGTTTGGCGATCAGAACATCGACGCTGCGGTCGAGCGGCATGGCGTCGCGGCCGGCAACGATATCGAGAATTCGATCGCGCCCCAGTATTCGCGGGGCTGCCTCGGCCAATGCGTGCAGCATCCTGAACTCGTATGTGGTAAGGGCAACCGACGTGTCGTCGGGAGCGGTCAGTTCCTGAGCTTCGATATTCAGCAGCCAACCGGCGAACGACAAGGTGGTTGGCTCCTCCCGTCCTTCGGGAAGTGTCATTTGTTGCGGAACTCGCCGCAGCACCGTCCTGATGCGGGCCAGTAATTCACGTTCCTCGAAGGGCTTGGTTATGTAGTCATCCGCACCAAGTTCCAGGCCGACGACTTTATCAACCATATCGGCTTTACCGGTCAGGAGGATAACCGGAACAGAGCCTTGGGTTCGTAGTTCGCGCAAAAAGGTCAGGCCGTCGGAATCAGGCAATATGACATCCAGCAGAACCAGCGACGGTGACGAGCGTTTGACCCACTCCCTGGCCTTGGCGCAAGAGTGCGCCGACGTCGCGTTGTAGCCCTCCCGGGTCAGGTAGCGTTCCAGCAACCTGCATAACCTGGGGTCGTCATCAACGATTAGAATGTCTTCTTTTCCTGATGACATGGAGATCGGCTCCCTTCCCTGTCGAGGTCCGGAGATGGATTTTGTTTTGATATTCGCATTATGCCTGGTACGTGAACATAAAACCCAAAATTAGAATCTGAACAACTTTGCCATTATAAGATGTGAATAAAAAACATTACCATAGGATTAACATAAATATATATCATCCGAATGGGAAATTGAGGCAAGGCGGGTAAGTTGCATAAAGTCATAGAGTAGTCACAAGCCGCTTACGTATATCATCGAGAGTGATGTGTGGGCGTACCCTTGGGGAGAGGTTGAGCCTGCTTGAATCCCGGCAATAGTCCTGAAAAAAATAACCCGGGTAGGCGTTCGCTGCGAATACAATATGTCAGGCGGGGTCAGCATTCCGGAGGTACCGATGCTTTTTACCAGCGGCCATGGTGTAAACAACCCGTATCCTTTTGCGCGACTGTCGAAACGGTCTCTGTGCCGCTTTTGGCTTGTGCCAGGCATCGTATCGGTGCTGATCTTCGCGGTTTCGTTTCGCAATACGCTGTTGTTCCATGCCTTGGTGGAACTTGCCGCGGCGGCGATTGCCCTGACCATGTTCGTGATGGTTTGGTATTCATACCGCTATAACAAAAACCATTTCTTGCTGTTTCTCGGTATTGGTTACGGGTGGGTCGCCTGCATTGATTTGGCTCATACTCTGGCGTTCAAGGGGATCGGCTTGTTTCCCGGAGACAGCAATCACGCAGTGCAGCTTTGGGTTCTTGCGAGATATTGTCAGGCGCTGTTACTGCTTGTGGCACCGATGTTTCTTTCTCGATGCGTTTCTCGGCGGCGGCTGAATACGATCTTTGGCAGCGTTGCCGTCGTGTCGGTGTTTTGGGCGTGGTCGGGGTATTTCCCGAACGCCTATATCGAAGGGCAGGGGCTGACCCGATTCAAGATTGTCAGCGAATACGTCATCATCGTAATCCTTTTGGCTGCTCTGGCGGGTGTGTATGTCAGAAGACGCCTGTTGGACCCGGGCCTTGCGGTCTTGATCGGGTTATCGATCCTGACGATGGCGGTCGCTGAATACATGTCCACACTGTACGTTGAGGTGGATGAAACCGCCTTTATTGCCGGGCATCTGGTAAAGCTTCTTTCCTACTGGTTACTGTTTGTCGGAATCGCGCAGGTGATGTTTGTCGGACCCTCGCAGGCCTTGGCCAGCAATGCGGCCATTTTCGAAAACTTGCCGATGCCGATCGTGGTTGTTGGCGAGGATGGCATTATTTACCAAGGAAACCTGCCGGCAAGGCGGGCCGCGGGGGGGGCTGAACAGGATATTCGGGGGCTGGACTGTCATGATATTTTTCATTCTCAATCCGTGCCCAGGGAAGAGTGCCCGATCTGTACGTCCGTCCGAAGTAGAATCGTCATCGATGATTTCAATATGCATGACGAAAGCAATGGCACGTGGACATCGTATACTCTTTCACTCGTCGATACGGAAAATCCGGCAGCGGGCGTGGTGCATGTTTGTCGCGATGTTACGCATCGTAAATTACTGGAAACAGAGGCCCTGGAAACGCAGGCGAGTTTCGAGCTGATTGTCGAAATGGCGCCGGAGGCGATTATTTCCATAAATGACGAGCAAAGAATAATCCTGTTTAATAAATCCGCCGAGACGATGTTTGATTACGCGCAGGACGAAATTCTCGGACAAAAAATTGATATCCTGATCCCGGATTCAAGGGTCGAGCGGCATCGCAAACATGTCGAAAATTTCATTGATTCGAATCAGAGGACGGCACCCATGCGGGGCGGTATCGGAATATCCGGGCGCCAAAAGTCGGGAGCATTGTTTTCGGCCGAAGCGGGCATTATCCGTCAGGATAGGCAGACAGGCACTATCCTCACCGTGATATTGAGAGACACCTCGGCGCAGGTGGACCGCGAGCAGCGGCTTCGGAGAAGTGAGGAGCGCTTTCGCACGTTGTCCGATCTGGCATCCGACTGGGTGTGGGAAACGGATGCGGACTTGAGATTTACCTATTTATCCCATCAATTTGATGTTCCGCAAGGCCTTTCGGCTGACTCCATTATCGGAAAAACCCGGCAGGAATTTGCAAAGCCGGACCCCGGAGATGAAAATTGGCAACGCCATCTCGACGATATGGAAAATCATCTGGGATTTCGTAATTTCCGGTACAACGCCGCCGGAGACGACGGGGAGCAGATCTACTTTAATATCAGTGGCGCGCCCCAGTTCGATGACGATGGCGAATTCATCGGTTACATCGGAACTGGCCGCGATGTAACGGCGTTAAAACAGGATGGACTCGAAAGTGAACGCCAGAAGATCTTGTTTGAGACAATTGTCAACGGCATCCCCAACGCGCTCGTTTTCACCAACAGCCGCCGCGAAATAATCGCTGCTAATCCGGGGTTCGAGAAGATATTCGGATACAGTCCGGAAGAGGTTATCGGCCGCACGACTGAATTCCTGTTTGCCGATCCCGACTTCTACGAAACATCCGGAGGGCGGTATCTGAATTCCAGTATGCCGATGGATGGAACCGAACTCCTGATCAGTTACCGGCGTAAATCTGGCGAGACGTTCAAGGCGAATGTGGTCGGCACCGCGGTGCGTGATTCCCTGGGCAATATTCGCGGCTTGGTCGCGCTGATCACCGATGTAACCGATCAGGTGATGATTGAACAACAGCTGCGCCAGTCTCAGAAGATGGAAGCCGTCGGCCAGCTTACCGGTGGCATCGCGCACGATTTCAATAATTTGCTGACCATCATTATCGGCAACCTGCGATTGCTGGAAGATGAACACCCGGGATCTCGTGACCTGTTCCTCTCCGAGCTTTTGACTGACACTCTTTCGGCGGCGAAGGACGGTGCGGAACTGACCAGTCGTTTGCTGGCATATTCCCGCAAAAGCGCGCTGGACCCGGCTGATCAGGGGTTGGATACCCTGATCGAGGGTGTCATGGCGCTGGCCTCCAGGGTGCTGCGGGAGGATATCGTTGTAAAGTATGACGCCGCCGAGGCCGACGTTGGTTTGTTCGTCGACAAGACGCAATTCGATGGCGCCTTGTTGAACTTGCTGCTGAACTCTCAAGACGCAATGCCTGACGGAGGGGAAATTGAACTAAAGAGCGATGTTATCGTTGTTTCCAATGGTAATGCGGAAAAGTACGCGACACTGATGCCTGGAAAATATGTGGCGGTGCACGTTATTGACAACGGCGCAGGCATGACACAGCAAGCCTTGGACAGTGCCTGTGAGCCGTTTTTCACAACCAAACGCCACGGACACGGCACGGGGTTGGGGCTCAGTACCGTACTTGGCTTTACGCGGCAGTCCGGCGGCGATTTCCGCCTGACAAGCAAGCCGGGTGACGGCGCAACTGCCATTATGTACTTTCCGTTTGTACGGATGGGCGCAACGTTGGAACCATTTTATATGCCGGATACGGAGTCAAATGGTGAGGCCGATCCGAAACAGGACAGGCTGGTGATCCTGGTGACCGAAGATGACGACGACGTCAGAAAGGTCATCACGCATATTCTGCAGGCGGCTAACCATCGGGTTCTACAAGCCAGCAGCGGCGAGGAAGCCAAGAAGGTTATCGCCGAACACCCAGAAATAGGCGTGCTGATCAGCGACGTTATTATGCCCGGCGGGATTAACGGTTATGAATTGGCCGACTGGACCCACACGCGCCACCCCGGGATCAGGATACTGATGGCGACCGGATACGACAAAACTGATAAGGAGGGGCTGGCTGTCACCAGTGGTGATCACCCCGTCCTAAGGAAACCCTTCACACCCGAAAAGTTGATAGAATCCCTAACTGCCTTGCTGTCCGCCTGAATTTAGCTGGCGGCGTTTAGGCCCATTTTATTGAGCTGCGATTACAAACGGTCGTATGCCGGTAACAATAAGACACACTGCGGACTTATTCTGCCAATAGCAGGATTACCTTCCCCTTTTAAGTTTTGTATCAAGGCGAGGCTCCTTCCCCTCCCCCGAGGGTCCCCGCTTTCATACACCCGCCCAGCATGCGCCGGACTGATTTGTGTTCGGTGCATGCGACGGCAGGACAAAAAATAATTCAGGTGAGGTCATTATGCCGCAATTGAATATTGCCCCGAACCGGAGCGCCGGCATCAGCGGTTGGGGCGCCGATACGGAAACTGACGATCAGATCAAAGTCCTTGTCGTCGAGGGCGACACCGAAACCCGAAGCAATATCAGGGTTTTATTCACGGCAGCCGGGAACTTCGATTTGGAATTTTGTTCGAGCGATCAGGAAGCCTTGAATATGGCTATTGAATTTGTTCCTGATGTCGCATTCCTGGACGCAAGCTTGCCGGAAGAAGGCGCCCGGACAATCCTGCAAGTGCTGCACGCACTTCCTGAAATGGAAAGCGTGCCAATCGTACTGGCGACCAACTGTCATCTTCAGCGCGACATTAGCCAATTGTACGGTCTGGGTGCGGCGACCGTTATTGCGCGGCCCTACGATTTGTTTTCCATTCCCGCCCGGGTTATCAAGACTTGGGAGCAGGCATATGCTTGATCAACCGCAAAATGATACAGTACGCAGGCTGGCCAAATTACGCGCCACCTTTGAATCGGGCCTTGATGGACGTTTTTTGGGAATTAAGGACGATTTCGACAGGGCGTCATCTGCGACAAAAAAAGGCCAGGCAACCGACTTTCTATCGAAGATCAAGAACGCGGCCCATAAATTATCCGGTAGCGGTGGCATACATGGATTTCCGGCAGTATCAGGCATGGCGAAGTCTCTTGAGCAGGCGTGTTGCCGTGCACTGGAGCACGAAGAACAGGCAATTCCAGCGGCGGCTATGGCTGAGATCAAAGATTGCATTGACGCCTTGGCGGGAACGGCTCGTCCAGCCTCGACAGCGTTCGGCGAGAGCATCTCCTTTGACGATATCATGCATCGGTTGAAATCCATACCAGGTGACGAAAAGACGGTTCTGTTGATAGATGATGATCTTGAACTTGCCGCTTCGCTGAAAGCCCAATTGAGTGTCTTTGGATTTGAGATGGTTTGGGAGGAAGATCCCGAAAGGCTGGCCGATAGCCTGGCTTCATTACATCCGGCGGCGGTTATCATGGATATCTCCTTTCCCGGGGATGAAGATCGGGGCCTTGTCGTCATCAACGAATTGCGTGAGCGGGGATCGATCGACTGTCCAGTGCTTTTTCTGTCAAACCGTTCCGATATTGAAGCCCGTCTGGGCGCATACCGTGCCGGCTGCAGCGACTATCTGGTCAAGCCTTTTGATATCTCGGATCTGGTGTCATCGCTCGTACAAAGAGTAGCAGCCCGGACCCAGGAACCATACAGGGTGCTGATCATTGATGATGATCCCGATGTCAGCGAGTATCATCAGGTGTTGCTTGAACAGGCTGGCTTTAACGTTCTTTCGTTAAACGATCCGATGAGCGCGCTGAAGGCAGTTGACGCGTTTTTGCCGGATGGCATCTTGTTGGATGTACATATGCCGGGGTGTTCAGGCATCGAGGTGGCCGCGGTGCTGCGCCAGGATCAGAATCTTCTCCACGTGCCGATCATTTTTCTGACAAGCGATACCGATCAGGTCCGAAAGTTATCGGCCGTACTGTCGGGCGGAGATGAATTTCTGATCAAGAATTCGGCCCCCGACTATATTGTCGCGACGCTCAAAACGCGGAGCCAGCGATCACGGGAGCTAAAACGGAAAATAGAAAGAATCGGGCAAAGCGAGAACCATTTCCGCTCGCTTGCCCAGAAGGTCGCCGATGCCATTGTTTCCATCGATCAGGAAGGACGAATTGTTCAGTGGAACCAAGGGGCGACAGGTATTTTTGGATACCGGGAAGATGAAATCCTGGGCATTTCAATTCAGACTCTTTTTCCGGATCGCATCGGCCGGACACAGATTGATGCGATGTTTGACGCCGATGTACAGGAGAAAAATCAGGGATGCCTGTTCTCGGCGTTCCAGACCGGCGCGATGACCAAAAATCGCGGCGAAATCGCCGTCGAGCTATCGGTTAACCACTGGAATGACGACGAGCAATGGCATTGTACGGCGATTATTCGTGACGTCACGGAACGCAACAAAACCGAGCAGGAACTCAGGAAAAACAAGGAACGCTTCCGGACCATGGCCGAACAATCATCGGACTGGATATGGGAATCAGATATCGCACACAAATTCACATACATTTCCGAAGGTCTGTCAAAGAGCATCGGCATACCGCGGGATAAATTTCTGGGCCGAAAACGTGGGGCATTGACCGGCGTCGGTGTTTCGAAGGAAAGCCTGAACAATCATCTCGATGATTTGCGGAGGCATCTACCATTCCGCAACTTCGAATACGGCATTGAGACCGATAGTGGCGCCATGGTGTATCTGAGCAGCAGCGGGGCGCCGCAATTCTCAGATGACGGTGCCTTTGAAGGTTATATCGGCACCGGCAGAAATGTTACGCAACTGAAATTATCGCAGGCTGAGCTTCAGAACAAGATCGATACCGCTACCAAGGAGCTCAGCGCGAAATCGAAAAAGCTCGAACGCGCCCTGAAACAAGAAAAACGGCTCAATCAGGCGCAGCGGCAATTCGTGTCCATGGCGTCTCATGAATTCCGCACACCGCTGGCCATCATCGACAGCACGGCGCAACGCTTGACATCGCTAACCCGGAAATTTGGAGAGGACCAGGAGCTTGACCGGAAAATCGCCAAAATACGGAATGCGGTCGACCGCCTGACAACGCTGATTGAAAGCACCTTGGCATCCGAGAATATAGATTCCGGAAAGACCGAATTTAATGCCCAAACGTGCGGCTTGCGCAGTTTGGTTATTGATATCTGCGAACGCCAGCAAGAGATCACCGATACCCACACGATAATATTCGATCTTGATCAACTGCCCGTTCGGATCACCGCGGACAATGGCAAGCTTGAGCAAATTTTTTCCAACCTTCTTTCCAACGCGGTCAAATATTCGCCCGACGCGGATCGCATAGAAGTTCGTGGCTGGCAGGAAAGAGGCCAAGCCGTTATTTCCGTGACCGATCACGGACTCGGTATACCCGATGGCGAACAGCCCAGGATATTTGAGCGCTTTTTCCGGGCATCATCGTCTCTCGGCATTGTTGGCACTGGTATCGGGCTGTACCTGGTCAAGGAATTCGTCGCCTTGCACAGTGGCTCTCTGGATATGGATTCCAAGGAAGGCGTGGGAACAACAATCGCGGTTCGATTGCCGATGAATTTGTTGGCGGGACACTCGATGGAACCAATGGCGATTTAAGTGGTTGGGCAATAATTTGATTATTGAGGGGGCAGGAGACATATCATGACAAGCATATTGTGCATTGAAGACGAGAAGGACCTGCGCGAAGACGTCGTTGATCAATTGCGCGAGACCGGATACGACACCTACGAGGCCTCGAACGGCGTCGAAGGAATGGATATCATCCGCCGCGTTTGTCCGGATCTGGTGTTATGCGATATCACGATGCCGAAGATGAATGGCTATCAGTTGCTGGAGGAATTACGCGCCAACCATCCGGAGCACGCCGAAACGCCCTTTATTTTCCTGTCGGCTCTTGCCGATCGTAAGGATGTCATCGCCGGCAAGCAGCTTGGCGCGGACGACTACCTTACCAAGCCCGTTGACTTCGGGGACTTACAATCGACCATCCAGGCTCGGCTCGGTCAGGTCGAGCGTATGACCGCCCTCAAGGAACGCGAGATTTCAGATATTCGTACGGAAATCATGTTGCTGTTGCCGCATGAACTCCTTACCCCCCTGAACCATATAATTGGATTTTCGGAAGTTCTGACCCAGCAGATATATGGCCCCATCGGCAATGGAAAATATCTTGAATATATAAAAGGAATTCATGAGTCAGGATTGCATTTGAATGGCACCCTGACGAGCATCCTTACCCTTGCCGATATTGTCTCGAAAAAGAGGCTGCCGGAGACCAAGCCCAGCAAGGTCAGTTCCTGCATAGAAGAAATATTCGAATATCATCGTCGTGAGGCCAGCGAGGCCGCCGTCGACTTCATTTGCGACGTTGCGCCGGACACGCCCTTGGTCAGTGGCGATCGGGCCTTGATCCGTCAGGCGTTGTCGGCGCTGATTTCCAACGCCATTAAATTTTCACCGACCAAAGGGCGGGTTGTTCTGACCGCGAAAAAGGGAGGCGAACCCGGATGGGTTCAGTTTGATGTCGGCGATGATGGTGCCGGCATGTCGGCGAATGACTTGGAAGAGGCCATGAAACCTTTCTCGCAACTGGACAAGGGAATGAGCAGGCGCTTCGAAGGATTAGGCATAGGGCTAACCCTGGCAAAGGCGCTGACCGAAAGCATGGGCGGAACTTTTGTCGTGCGCAGCGCCGTAAATACCGGCACGACGGTCACTTTATTGCTGCCTGAATGGGCAGAAGAATGCATTCATTAGGAACCTCAGATGATGGCCAAGATCCTTTGCGTCGATGACGAAGACGACTTGCGAGAGGAAATCGCAGATGAACTTCGGTGCGAAGGCTATGAGGTTTTCGAGGCTCGCAGCGCCCGCGAAGGACTTGATATAATGAGCCGGATTGACCTGGATCTGGTGTTATGCGATGTCTCCATGCCGGCCCAGAGTGGTCACGAAATGCTGAAAGACGTTCGGGCCAATCATCCCGGGTACGATGGAATTCCCTTTGTCTTCCTGACGGCCTTGGCGGGGCACGCGGACATGATTGCCGGGCTTAAAATGGGCGCCGACGATTATTTGGGTAAGCCGGTTGATTTCGAAATTTTGCGATCGAAAGTGCAATCTTCGCTGCGGCTGCGCGCCGCCTATCTAAGTCAGCTAAAACATATTTCAACAACGGATCGGAGAACCGGTCTTCCCAATCGTTATGGGGCGGAAGATCATCTGTCTCAGATGATTGCGACGGCTCATGATGTCGCCGTCATTTGCATCGGGCTTGATGAATTCAAGATGGCGGGGGGCGCTCTGACTGATCAGGAACGGACCGTTTTGTTAGGCCAGACCGCGGAACGTCTGCTGCAAATATCCAGGTCCCGCGACGTCAATGATTATGTCGCGACAATGGAAAATGGAATTTTCCTGTATGTCGCAAGTAGTGCCGGCTCTTCCGCGTTTGCCGAAGTCGTCGTTCGCGAGATGATCGACAAATTGGAAAAGCCTTCGGAAGGCTTCGATCAAGCTGCACATGTTTCACTCCATGCCGGAATTTACCTGTCCCAGGATATTACCAGCGCCGCAAGCATGGTGATAGACGGCGCGATGATGGCGCTTGTCCTGGCGAGACGGGATAATGTCGCGTACCGCCTGTACCGCGCCGATATGAAGACCGTGGCGCGCCGCACCATGAAGCTAAAAAATTCGCTACACAGCGCCCTTGAAAACGAAGAGTTATTCCTTGAATATCAACCACAGGTTGATGCCCGTACAGGTGCTCTTATCGGTGCCGAGGCCTTGCTGCGGTGGCGGTCGGTCGAGCGGGGCGTTATCCCGCCCGATCATTTTATCCCGTTAGCCGAACAAAGCCGGGAAATTATCCCGATTGGACGGTGGGTTTTGGAAACTGCGATCGCACAGGCCAGTAGCTGGCAGCGCATCCATGGCCCCGGACTGAGAATGGCCGTCAATTTCTCATCCTGTCAGTTTCAGGAAGTCGACAATGTCAAGATCGTATCCGATGCCCTTGAGGCGGGTAACCTTAAGCCTGAATTACTGGATATCGAAATTACGGAACGCATGTTGTTGCTTGACGATGCCGCTACCCTGGCGACAATTCATGGACTACTGGAACTGGGTGTCCGACTGTCGATTGACGATTTCGGGACAGGGTATTCCTCGTTAGGGTTCTTAAAGAAAACTCCCTTCAGTACCGTTAAGATTGATCGCAGTTTTATTGAAAACATCACCTCGTCTCACCGCGATGCGGTGCTCGTTGATACCCTGATAAAGATGAGCCACGACCTTGATATGGAGGTTGTTGCCGAAGGTGTGGAAACGGAAGGGCAGTTGGACCTCCTGCGCCGACAATGCTGCGAAATGATTCAGGGCTTCCTGATTGGTCGACCGATGAAGCCGGGAAATTTTGCAAAGATTTTTCTGGAAATACCTGGTGTTGGAAGCACGCCTTCAAGGATGCCTGGGGGAAATCCGCCGCGCGGGCCCATCCTGTCGACGAAGTATGGTTAAACGGCGGCTTCATGACAACTCCCCATGGAAGGATATCGGTAATTGTCGATAAGACGGTTTGAAATGATCTCATCGTCACCACATCCCATGGGTAACAGGGGATTCGTATTAAGGACAATTATGGCGTTGGACCGAGTGACAAAATCGACGGGATGGCATGGTGCGCTATCCGCAGTACCCGGATTTTTTAGCAATGCCATGGACCTGATCGCGGCGTCGGCGGCGATTAACGTTCTGTCGCTGGCGGTTCCCCTGGCCCTAATGCAGGTCTACGACCGGATCGTTCCAGGCAAGAGCGAGGACACCCTGATCTGGTTGGTCGCCGGCGCTGGCGTCGCGCTGCTGCTGGAAGGAATACTACGAGGATGCCGGGGTATTGTCAGTGGATGGGTTGGTTCCCGATTCGAGCACCTGATTGGCTGCGAGGCGGTCGAACGGGTCCTTAATTGCCGGATTGATGACTTTGAAAAATCGGGGCTCGGCGTTCACCTCGACCGACTCAACGCGGTCGGCACCTTACGCGGATTTTACGGTGGTCAGGTTTTTCAGGCAATGCTGGATTTGCCGTTCGCCGCGTTGTTCCTGGGCGCCATCTGGATGCTCGCCGGTCCGCTCGTGTTCGTTCCCCTCGGTGCGGTTGGGTTGTTTGTATTGACCGTGCTTGTCGCCAAACGTCGGTTCGAAGCCGCCCGGCGCGAACAGGTTATTCTGAACGACCGGCGTTTCAACTTCGTCATTGAACTTCTGACCGGCATTCATCTGCTGAAGGCCCAAGCCATGGAAGAGCAAATGCTGCGTCGGCACGAACGCCTGCAGGCATCCAGCGCCGAGGCAAATATGGACGTTTCACGGTGGGGTGGTCTGCCCGCCGGATTGGGCAATGGATTTTCGCAGATTGCAGTTTTCGGCGTGGTCGCCATGGGCGGGTTGGCCGTGATCAATGGCGAATTGACAATGGGCGGTCTTGCCGCATGTACCCTGCTCGCCGGGCGCAGCGTGCAACCGGTACAAAGCGTTGCCAATTTCTGGCTACGGTTTTCAAACGCGGCAATTGCCCGCTCCCAGTTGGCGGAACTGGCCAAGTTGCACCCGGAAACGCCGAAAGGCACGCCACCTTTGCCCGCCGACATTAAGGGGGCCATCGCGTTTCATAATGTTACATTCCGCTACCGCGACGATCGCCCGGCGGTGCTCGAAGATGTATCGTTGGAAATCGCCGCCCGCAGTACCGTCGGGTTTCTGGCCGCCAGTTCCAGCGGCACCACGACGTTGTCTTATCTGATCATGGGAGCGTTGCAGCCGACCTCCGGCAGGATCTTTATCGACGACTACGAGCTGAACAAATGGGACCGTGCCAATCTGGCCGGGCGGATCGAATATATTGCGCAGCACGCTTCCGTTTTTAACGGAACAATACTGGACAATATTTCCATGTTTCGCCCGGAAAAAGACGGATTGGCGTTGGACGTTGCCGAACTCCTTGAACTCGATGATATGGTGGCACTGTTACCGCAGGGCTATGAGACGCGGGTAGATGCTCAATCGGCTAATTTTATGCCGAGCGGCCTGATCCAGCGGATCAGCATCGCGCGCGCTTTGGTAGAGCGTCCACGCATCATCATTTTCGACAAAACCGTTGCCTCGATGGATAGCGACAGCGAAACCGTATTCCATAGCCTGCTGGAACGCCTGCGTGGCGTTTGCACCGTTATCATTATCAGCAATAACCCGCGTATCCTGGCGGCGACCGATGTCGTTTATAAACTGTCCGATGGTTTTCTGTTGCCTGTTAACAGAGAGGGGCTGGGGGTATGACCGCCGAGCTAAAAATAAATCCCGCGGTGCAGGCCAAACCACAGCGCAAGAGCGAAACCTGGAATCGCTGGCTGATGCAGACGGCCAAGACGTGGGCCGATGTTTCAGGTGTGGTCAAGGAAACCGGAATAGAAACCATCGATTACGACCATCGTCGAATGACAGAAGCCATACTGGAAATTGACAATCTTCTCGATCTGGTTGAGGGCGGCGGCCTTAAGATGGAAGCAATCCATCGGCAAGAGCGGGTACTCGAAAATCTCTACGCCTATTCGGCACGGCACTTTGCGCGCGAATTCAATATCATCAAAAAATATGATCTTCCGGGGTATGAAGAACAGCGTCTCGCGCACAATGGTTTCCTCACCATGTTAAGTGGCATGATCAAGGACTTCCGCGAAGGCCGGTTGACGGCGTCGCACAATGTTCGTGCCGTTATTCTGGAGTGGTGGATTCGTCATATAAACGAGGTCGATTACAATACCTTCTGTAGTGAGGACTGGACGTCCGCCATCATCCACGGCGCCGCCGACTGGCAGGACATCGCCCAGCTGATCAGGAGTACCGGTGTCGAGACGCTGGATGATGAACATCGGGAGATGACGATCACCACGTTTAGTCTCGTGGAGGATCTTAAAGGTACCCGTGACGCGGCGGAAATGGATACGATCTTCGGTCTTCTGATCGATATCGCAGACCTGCACTTTCAGGACGAAGAAGCATTTATCGAACAGTACGAACTCCCGGGCCTTAACATTCAACGCGAGCAGCATGCGTTGTTCCTGGAAACCCTGCGCCGCCGTCGTCAAGATGTCGAGACGGGCGCGTCGCCAGTGTCCGGGGAAATGCGGTTCGAGATCCTGAACTTATGGATCCAGCATATTAATGAAGTGGATTACAACTCGTTCTCGCTCGATAAACATGCGCCGAAAATTTTGGCCGCTGCTGAAAACTGGGACCATGCGTCTGAATTCATAAAGAAAACGGACGTTACGGAAATTAACGACGATCATCAGAAAATTACTCTGATCATCATCGGTCTGGATGCCGTCATTGCCGACGCAGCGGCCGGTGCGGAAGGCTGGCGCGACCGCGCAGCGGCACAGTTCGACGCCCTGCATGATGCTTGCGCGCGGCATTTTCGGCGAGAAGCAAAGATCATGCAGGAGACCAACTTTTCCGGCTTCTTACAGCACAATGAGCAGCACGAAGGCTTTCTGAAAACCTGGGAAAAGCGGGCCGATGATATCGTTGCCGGGCGGGCGATCCCGACCAATAAGACCAAACATGCGCTGTTGGAGTGGTGGGTCGAGCATATTCGTGAATTCGATATGAAGGCATTCTCTGAGCGCTTTGAATTGCAGGCTTTGAACGTAAGTCAAAAAGAAGTCGAATCATGACAGTCGAAGCCACGGGATATGTGAAACATATAAAGGTCGGACGAACCGTGTCGGATGAAGATGCGAGATCGGAAATCGCCCGCTGCATTTCACCGCTGCTTGATGGATTGGGATGGCGCGGCGACCCGTCGCAATTGCGGGCGGCGCTGCCGCATCTCCCCGACCAAATGGGTCTCATCGAACTGATGAACACCATGGCTAATTTGAAGTTCGAGGGGCGCGACTTCACGTCCCGCATGAACCTCATCGATTCACGAATGTTACCATGCCTGTTTGTGGCCTCCGGCGACCACACCATGGTTTTACTCGCCCGCAGCGAGGGCAATATGCTTGTCTTTGACGGGCGAAGCGGCGACTTCAAACAGATTCCGGATTCGCGGATCAAGGGCCGCGCGGTATTATTCCGCCAGATGCGCCTTGGCGGTGATTCCTTTTTAAAGCCCCAGCGGGATTGGTTCGGCGGGGTGTTGGCGCGTTTCAGCAAAATCACGATGCTCGTCCTGCTCACGTCTTTCATTATCACCGTATTGGCGATGTTGTCGCCGGTCTTCATCATGACGGTCTACGACAAAGTGTTGAGCGCAAAGTCGCCGGATGTGATGGGTGCCGTCGGGATTGGTATTGCGATTTATATCATCGCCGATATCGGGTTCCGTTTGTTGCGGGGTCGATTGTTGAATTTCATGTCGGTGCGGCTTGGCAACATCATCGGCAACGAGGTCCTTCGGCGTATCCTGTTCCTGCCGCCCGCATTTACCGAAACGGCAAACCTGGGAGCGCAGGTTTCTCGCATCCGCGATTTCGAAACAGTGCGAGAATTCCTTTCCGGCTCTTCGGCGGCCACCATTTTCGAACTGCCGTTTCTGTTTATCCTGGTTGGTGGGATGTTTGTTATGGCCGGCGGCCTCGCCTGGGTGCCGGTCGGGGCTATTGTCCTGTTCGCCATTTTTGCCATTATTATTCTGCCCTTTGTCCGCGAGGCCAATAGCGAGGCGGCGCAGGCCAGTGCTGATAAACAGGCTTTCGTGGTCGAAATGCTGTCGCATTTGCGCGCCGTGAAACTCGTAGGATCGGTTGCCCTTTGGCAAGAACGTTACCGTGCCTTGTCGGCGGACTCCACCATGGGGACCTATAAGACTGTCGTTATTTCGTCGGTTGTCGGTGGTGTATCTCATGTCCTGGTTATGGGTGCCGGACTGGCGACCATGGCTGTCGGGGTAACTAAAGTGATGACGGAAAGCTTATCTACAGGGGCGTTGATCGCATCAATGATCCTTGTCTGGCGTATCCTGGCGCCCCTCAGAACCGGGCTTGCGACGCTTACCCAGATTGGACGCATCCGAAAAAGCGTCGATCAGGTGGACCGGCTGATGAATATGCGGCTTGAGCAGCAACTGGATACCCATGTCGCACTGTCGTCGGAATTGCGGGGGCGCGTTACGTTCTCGAATGTTTCAATCCGCTATTCGAAGGACGCGCCGCCGGCCCTTCTCGGCATTAATTTCAATATTGATCCGGGTCAGGTCGTCGTCGTTGTCGGTCACGACGGGGCCGGTAAAAGCACCATTCTGAAACTCATCCTCGGTCTCTACCAGCCGCAGGCGGGCAGGGTGCTTCTCGATGGCCTGAACGTGCGTCAAATGGACCCGGTGCTGCTTCGTCATACGATCAGTTATGCGTCGCAGGCGGACCACTTTTTCTATGGCACGGTAGCGCAAAATTTACGTCTTGCCGCGCCCGATGCCAGTGATGAAGATATACAGGAAGCGATTTGGAAGGCTCAGGTCGCCGATGATATCGCCGCCCTGCCGGACGGAATTGAGACCCGCATTGGCGATCACAATATCGCGCAGCTATCGGGCTCGATGCGCAAACGTCTCAACATCGCACGTGTCTTCCTTCGCAAGCCGAAGCTTATGTTATTGGACGAGCCTGATGCCGGTCTGACCGAGTTTGAAATCGGCAACCTGATCGCCACCTTGCAGTTTATCAAGGGCGAAGGCGCGATCTTCATCACCACCCACAGCGGCGCATTTCTGGATATCGCCGATCAGGCGATTTGGCTGGAGGGCGGGCGCATCCGCATGATGGGAAGCGGCGCCGAGGTGAAAGCCGAATACGACAAAGACGAAGCGCGCTTTGGCGCACGAAACGTCGCTTAAACGGATATAAACATGGCACGAAACCCGGAATATCAACATTTGGCGAAATCGGTTCTCTTGGAAGAAACGGGAACCGCCTTCATCGTCCGCGCACTGGTTTGGTTTTCGGTGCTGGCGATCGGAGCGTTCGTAATCTGGTCATGGTTTACGGTGATTAAAGAGGTTGCCGTTACCCATGGAGAAGTCGTACCCACCGCTAAGGTGCAGAAAGTTCAACATTTGGAAGGAGGACGGATCGCGGCCATTCTGGTTGAAGATGGGGCTATTGTTACGCCCGGCCAAGTGCTTGTCCGTCTTGACAACCTGACAGCCCAAGCGGCGCTCGCCAAAACGGAGCCGGAACTCGCAGCACTTGAAGCGCGCAAGGCCCGTCTTGATGCGTTTTCTCGTGGCAACCAGCCAGACTTTAGTGCGCTGACAAACCGTGCCGGGTCATCTGCCGCCGCCTATCAAACTCGTATCCTCGAACAGGCCCTGCTTTCCAAGCAAGCCAATCGCAGCACCATTATCAACCAGGTTGGTGCGCTTGACGCGGAAGTCGCTGAGTTGGACAGCCGGAACGCGTCGCTAAAAATTCAAGCAGCGCTGCTGGACGAAGAACTGAACATGCGAAAGGCGCTGTTCAAGAAGGGGCTGACATCGAAGTCCCTCATTCTTTCCTTGCAGCGGCAGAAAAGCGAATTGAATGGCGAACGCACGGGGCTGCCAAGTCGACGGAACGGGATTCAAAAACGGATAGCGGAAGCGGAATCCCGGTTGGCGGCGCTGGATAGCGATCTGATCGGTAGCGTGCTGCGAGAGCTATCGGTAACGGAGACCGATATCGCTAAATTGGTCGAAGAACGCAAGGCGCTTAGCCAGCGGCTGCATTTGACGGAAATTCGGTCACCCTCTGGCGGAATCGTTCACGGCCTGAAGGAACATTCTGTCGGTGCCGTCATCGAGCCCGGCCAGACGATCGTCGAAATCGTCCCGATCAAAGGCGCTCTGGTGGCAGAAGTAAGGATCGAACCAAAGGACATTGGCTACATACATGTCGGCCAAAACGTCGTTCTGAAGGTCTCCGCGTATGAATTTTCTCGCTTTGGCAGTATGACGGCAACGCTAAAAAACATATCTGCAACGACTTTCCGCGACGAGGGCGGCAAGCCTTATTACAAGGGGACAGCGCCGCTCGAGAGTGCTTTTCTGAAAGTAGATGATCGTCGGTATCCCATTCTTCCGGGAATGACGTTGGACGCCGACATCCTGACCGGTGAGAAAACGGTATTTGAATATCTGCTTAAACCTATTTACCAGTCCGCGGGCTCGGCCCTGCGAGAAAAATAAAGGCCGCGATGGCCCTGTCGAGGCCGGTTGGCATCAGTTTTGCACCGAGTACAGGTAGAAGGCAGATGAAACTAGTTTCGTTTGCAAAATAAGAATCCAAGCGGGTTTGATGTGGTTGAGGCGCAGCTTGCGTCGTGAAATGCGAGAAATCCATAGCTCTGGAACATAGGGAGACGAACCTTGGCTGATGAAAATGGTGTGGCGAACGAGACCCAACAGGAACTCGATGAACTGACGGTTCTTCAGGATGCCGAACAAGGTGATCTTTCGGCCCGCGAACATGGTGGCCTCCAAGCGGAACCGACCAATGTTGAGGACCTGACGTCGCAGATTGCCAGCTTGGGTACTGATGAAATTCGCGACAACGCGGCGGGTCTGGTGATCGAAACCGCCGCTGGATCAGAAACAACCGAGCAAGAAACAACCGCGGCGCCACAGCCGGTGTCTGAAGCAACTTTTGTCGATTCGGCGACGTTCGGTCAGGCCGTTGACTCCCAAGCCGGAGGTGAGTCTGCGACCGAAACATCATCTGATACCACGGCCGTATCGTCTACGGAGGGTGCGGTTGAAATCCGTGAAAACGATGTCGAGGCGGCGGCGCAAGAAACGGCTATTGACCCCACAACGGTGGAAGCCGCCGTTTCTACCGAGCAACGGGCCGCCGTCGCCCCAGCTGAAGAGGCCGCCGCTCCGGTTGAGGAAACTGTCGTTCCGGTCGAGGATCCCGTCGCCGCTACCCCGGTTGAGGAAGCTGGCGCTCCGGTCGAGGACCCCGTCGCCACTGCTCCGGCTGAGGATACTGTCGTTCCGGTCGAGGATCCCGTCGCCGCCGCTCCGGTCGAGGACCCCGTCGCCACTGCTCCGGCTGAAGAGGCGGTGGCTCCGGATGACGACCCCGTCGCCGCCGCTCCGGTTGAGGAAGCTGGCGCGCCGGTCGAGGACCCCGTCGCCACTGCTCCGGTTGAAGAGGCGGTGGCTCCGGATG